>Ga0196981_1000038_pt1 | contig 163425 bp, 146 predicted proteins | sample S3_2013CmetaG_FD_155462 | JGI IMG/M metagenome (GOLD analysis project Ga0196981, IMG submission 155462) | Soil microbial communities from Anza Borrego desert, Southern California, United States - S3_20-13C | ecosystem: Environmental > Terrestrial > Soil > Desert | place: USA: California...
CAATCTGTCGCCTTAATTCTTCACTGAAAATTCGATTTGATCGTTTTTTTGCCCGCATCTTTACCAAAAATAATAGTTAATTTTTTAACCAATTTTTGGTCAACGTATTTCAGTCACCGACAATGGGATTTTTGATTTGGGATTTTGGGATTTGATTTCAGATTTAGATTACACTTGTCCTTGCCTGATTGAAGGATAACTACGCACTTAAAATAACACCTCTGTTGGTAAAACAGGTACTCCAATTCAACCGAACCACCGGCAACCAGCATCCAGCAACCGGTAACAAAAGGTTCCCCGCGAAACTTGACGTAACTAATCAGGCTCCTACTTCAACACCTCTCTTGAAATCACCAGCCGCTGGATTTCGCTTGTGCCTTCGTAGATCTGCGTGATCTTCGCATCGCGCATCATACGCTCGACGTGATATTCCTTCACGTAACCATAACCTCCGTGGATCTGAACGGCCTCGGTAGTAACCTCCTGCGCGATTTCTGAAGCGAAGAATTTTGCCATCGCGGCGGCTTTCACAAAATCTCTTTTTTGATCTTTCAGGAAGGCAGCCTGCATGATGAGCAACCGTGCGGCATCGATTTTGGTCGCCATTTCTGCAAGCTTGAATTGTATACCCTGATGTTCGGCGAGCGCCTTGCCAAATGCTTTTCGTTCCTTGGCATATTTCACTGCGAGTTCGAAAGCGCCGGACGAAATTCCGAGGGCCTGGGAGGCAATACCGATCCGGCCGCCATTCAACGTATTCATCGCAAAGGAAAATCCAAATCCGTCTTCGCCAATTCTGTTTTCCTTCGGGATTTTTACGTCCGTGAACATGAGCGAATGGGTATCGGAACCGCGAATGCCCATTTTGTCTTCTTTTTTTCCAACGACAAAACCCTGCGTTCCTTTCTCAACGATGAGAACGTTGATGCCTTTATGTCTCTTCTCGGGATTTGTTTGCGCAATGACGAGGTAGATCCCCGCGGTGTTTCCGTTCGTGATCCAGTTCTTCGTACCGTTCAGCAAATAATGATCGCCTTTGTCTTCCGCAGTTGTTCGCTGGCTTGTCGCGTCAGATCCGGCTTCCGGTTCTGAAAGACAAAACGCGCCGATGACCTCTCCCGCGGCGAGCTTGGTCAGATATTTTTTCTTTTGTTGTTCGTTGCCATATTTCTCAATACCCCAGCAAACCAGCGAATTGTTCACCGACATGCAAACGGAGGCAGAGGCGTCGACTTTTGAAATTTCCTCCATGGCGAGTACATAGGACACTGTATCCATGCCGCCTCCATTGTATTTCGGATCCACCATCATCCCCATGAATCCCAACTCACCCATCTTTTTGATTTGTTCTGCGGGGAATTTCTGATGGGTATCACGTTCGATCACACCTGGCAGCAATTCGGTTCTTGCAAAATCGCGGGCCGCCTGTTGCACCGCCAGCTGTTCCTCCGTCAATTGGAAATTCATTCGTTCTTACGCATTAAGGGGTTTAAAAAAATAAAAGCCTGAGCTTATGACTCAGGCTTGCAAAAATAACTGCTGATTTAAAACGATTGCGCTTTTCAGAATATTTTATTCATCGCTGCGTCCCAGGAACAGCATAACATAGTATATCAGGGTCGTTAAGGCACCGATCGCAGCAACAACGTAGGTCATCGCAGCCCATTTCAAGGCATCTTTTGCCATTCCGTGCTCCTGACGGGTAACGATACCCCGCGATTCGATCCAGGCCAGGGCGCGTTTGCTGGCGTCGAATTCTACCGGTAAAGTCACCAGCGCAAACAATGTAAACACCCCATAACACGCAATGATGATCAGCAACGCTGTATTCCATGAAAGAAAGCTCGATGCGAAGAACGACCCAAACATCATCATCATAAAAATGAAGTTGATCACCTGGGCACTGATGTTCTGAATGGGAACCATGGCTGACCTGAATTCAAGCATGGTGTATGCCTTCGCGTGCTGAACCGCATGTCCGCACTCGTGCGAAGCGACAGCAGCTGCGGCGGCATTGCGACCATGATAAACTTCCTGGCTGAGATTGACGGTTTTATCCGCCGGATTGTAGTGATCCGTCAGCTGCCCTTCAACGCTGATAACCTTGACGTCATGAATTCCATTGTCTGTCAGCATCAAACGGGCAATTTCCGCACCGGTAAGGTCCCGGCTAAGATGAACCTGAGAATACTCCCTGAATTTGCGTTTCAACCGGGCTCCTACCATCCACCCGATTGCCATAAAAAAGAGACCGATAATTAAAGCACCCATATGATTTATTTGATTTTTTCTGATTTAATGTAAGATCGTAAATATCAATGTTTGCGCCAAACTGCAGTACCTGTCAAAACGGCATTGTGGTTAACACCCTACTTATCAATATAAGACGTGGCAGCAAAAAAATTGTTGTTCACGTTTTTACTGAATTTTTTTTTACTATGACCAAAGTAACGATCAGTGAAATGGCACCGCCGGCAATCATGATCAAGGTTTGCCAGCCATGAAAAATCACTGTAAACGCAAAGGCATTGTTGGCAGGAATGGAGTACAGAAAAATAAGGCCTTGCGGTACCAGCAGATGGTAAGACCCCGTACCGCCAGGCAACGGCGCTGCCATGGCAATTGAGCCGATCGCAAACAAACTTAATACGGCTGTCATACCGAGATGACTGGTTTCCGGAAAAGCCTGGATCACCGTATAGCTCATGATAAAATAAAGAGCCCAGATCACGACCGAATAAAAAATAAACAACGCTTTGCGCTCGAGTTTGAAAACAGAAAGAAGGCCTTCCCTGACACCCTTCCATGTCTTATTGATGAACAAATTTACACGCGTACTCTTTTTGTAGAACAGCCAGAATACGGCTCCAAGAAATAAAATACTGATCGCGAAGTATAAAAGCAGATATAACCGGTCGGAACCAAATGGAAGGCTCTCGACAAAAAGCAAGAGCTTCTTCGATTCAACAATAAAGGCAAGGACGACAAGCGTTAGCAAACAGACAACGTCCACCACCCGCTCTGTGATTACCGTGCCGAAGGAAACTTCGACAGGTGTCTTATCCAGTTTATATAAATTGTAACAGCGCGATATTTCACCGCCGCGCGGTATGACAAGGTTGACAAGATAGCCGACCATCAGCGACAGGAAACTGTAACTCAGCCGAGTTTCATTTCCTGAGGGCTTCATCAGCATCTTCCACCGTTCGGCCCTGAGAATGTGACTTGCCATTGCAAACACTGCCATCAGCATCAGCCAGTTTTTGTTGGCGTCTTGCCATGTCTTGATCAGATAGGTCCACGTGTTGTAACCCGTTTCTGTTGTAGAGATGTCAAGATTTCTCAGAGAAAGCCACGTCAACAAGACTGTTACCGCCAGGATAATGATGTACTGGAAAATTGCTTTCAGTGTCGGAGTCACAGGATACTAATTACAGAAATCGTGATCATTAAGGTAGCCTATTATCCGGTGTTGGAAAAACCAGCGTCGGTTTGAATTGTTTTGCTTTCTCAAACTTCATCGATGCATAAGAAATGATGATTACAATATCCCCGACCTGCGCTTTACGTGCCGCGGGACCATTCAGACAGACTGTACCGGTGGCTCTCGCCCCTTTGATCACATAAGTTTCGAGTCGCTCACCATTATTGAGATTTACAACCTGCACTTTTTCCCCTTCGATCAGGTTGGCCGCATCCATCAGATCTTCGTCGATGGTAATGCTTCCGACATAATGCAATTCTGCCTGCGTTATCCGAACGCGGTGTATTTTTGATTTCAGTACTTCAATTCTCATCTAAAGCTGTGGTTCTAAATAAACAAAACAAAAGCCGTCACCTAGTCATGGATGAACATGTTGTCGATCAATCTCACGTCGCCAACGTATCCGGCAATGCACATGATCGGTTTTCCTGTTGCTGATACGTTGTCGACAAGCGTCAGGTTTCTGCTGTCGGCTATTTCGAAGTATTCAAGCCTTACATCCGCCTCCGATTCGACAATTTGTTTCACGTGTGTTTTGACAGCCACTGCGGGTTCTCCGCTGCGAAGCATTTGCTTTGCCTTTAACAATGCCCGGTAAAAAACAGTTGCCTGTTGCCGTTGCTTGTTATTTAACCGAAGATTGCGTGATGACAACGCAAGCCCATCTTCTTCACGGAGCGTGGCCACACTTTGAAGCAGCACTCCGAACTTCAATTCTTCGACGAGGCGACTGATCACGGCAAACTGCTGCCAGTCTTTTTGTCCGAAATATGCCCTGTCAGGCTGTATGATATTAAAAAGTTTTGATACAATGAGAGCGACGCCACTGAAATGGCCCGGTCTGAATTTTCCCTCCATGACCTGATCGAGTGCCCCGAAATCAAGCTTCAGGGTGGATTTGTCGGGATACATTTCTCCATCATCCGGGCTAAAAAGAATATCACATCGAACTTCTTTCAGCAATTGGGTGTCAGTATGTAAGATGCGGGGGTATTTTTCCAGATCCGATGCGTTGTTGAACTGGGTGGGGTTCACATAGATCGAACTGACGGTAATATCATTTTGCTGCTGAGAAGCTCTGATCAGGCTGATATGACCTTTGTGAAGCGCTCCCATTGTCGGGACCAGGCCGACCGTTTTTCCTTGCTGCTTGTGTCTGCCTAAAAAGGCTCTTAACGGGGCTATTTGCTTGAAAATCTCCATTTTACGCCCTTTAGGCAAAGGGTCGCAAAGATATAGGGAATTCGGAAAATAAGTTGAAAACGGGGGTAATTTTTTGTAATTTTGTGGCTCTAAATTCCGTTCTACATTTAAATCTAACAATATGTCAAAAATCCGAATTCTTTATGTAGCCAGTGAGATCAATCCTTTCCTCCAAACTTCCGAGGTTGCAGATTTCGTGCGGAAGTTGCCGCAGGCGATGCAGGAGAAGGGGATGGAGATCCGGATTCTGGTGCCGCGATTTGGAATAATCAACGAGCGCAAGAACAGGCTGCATGAAGTAGTAAGGCTTTCAGGTATTAATATTTCGGTGGGAGATGAGGAGAAACCGTTGATCATCAAGGTGGCGTCTATTCCGAATGCGAAACTGCAGGTTTATTTTATCGACAACGAAGATTATTTCCACCGCAAGTCAGTGTTCCATGACAAGGAGAACAACTTTTATGAGGACAATGACGAGCGCGCGATCTTTTTCTGCAAAGGTGTAATCGAAACCGTCCGCAAATTAGGATGGGCTCCGGACATCGTTCATTGCAATGACTGGATCACAAGCTTTATTCCATTGTACCTGAAGACAACCTACAAGAATGATCCGCTGTTCAAGAATACCAAGACAGTGTTCACCATCTACGACAATTCATTTAGCCACAAGTTCAAGAGCACCATCCTTGACAAGGTAAAAATGATCGACATCGAAGATAATATGCTTGGGAATCTTAAAAGCGCGGACTTTGAAGGCTTCATCAAACTGGGAGTTGAATTCTCCGATGCAGTTATTGTGGCCGGCGAAAACAAGAAGCTTGAAGGACTCTTCAAAAAAATCAAGGAAAAGAAAATTGATACGTTTGATAAAGCCGAAAATTACACCGAATCATACTACAATCTCTATAATGAACTTGTCGGCTAAAAACGTAAAGCAACTGCTGGTGCTGGCAGTTGCTTTATTTTTTTTCTCTTGTGAAGACGATACCAGCATCATCGGTTACAAAAATCCCCAACAAAAATTCAGAGTACAACACGTCGAAATCCCTGTCGAAAGCAGCGTGATTCTGATGGATTCCACCGTTACCGATGTTGCGGACGGCTCGGGCTTTGTGCTGGCAGGGGAATATTTCGATCCGTATATGGGCAACATCGCAGCCCAGCCTTTTATCCAGGTGTCGACGAACAGCGCGACAAAATTGCACGAGACTGCAATTTACGACTCGATTACTGTCCAATTCAGACTTAACTTCTATGCTTACGGGTTTACCGGCAGAAGGTCGTTCAGTTATTCCGTACACGAGCTGACCGACACGCTGTCGCTTTATAAAAAGAGATATTACAGCACTTCTTCCGTTAACTACGCGAGTGAAGCAATCGGACAGGTAGGCATCACCGTTGATTACGAGGACCTCGATACATTGTCGTTGTCGGGTGGCCAGGATACGCTGTTGCTGGAGGGAAAACTCGCCAACACATACGGTGAACATTTGTTTGACCTTGCGAAAAACAATCCCGATTCAGTCCTTCATTATTTTGCGAAATTTAAGCAACAGGTAAAGGGGTTGACGCTCGTGCCTGATCAACCGCAGGGTGTGCTCGGATTGAATCTTGCAAGCGGGTTGAGCCAGCTCATCGTCCACTATCACACACTTACAACCACGGGCGCAGTCGACGACACCCTGAAAAGAGTATTCGGATTTAACCAGTCGTTTTTAATCAACTCGTCGTTTACCCAGATTCTCAACGAACGCGGTGGAACGGAACTTGCATCGGCTCTTCCTTACGAGGGTTTTGATCCGGCCCAACGATATATCCAAAGCGGGAATCGTGTGATGACGAAACTCGACTTCTCGAATTTTTATAACTTCGCGGACACGGTAGAAAATATTGTGATAAATTCCGCTGAACTGATTATTGATGACGTTAACGACGTCGATGGAGTGCTTCCCCATTCAGCACTGGCTCTCCGGCTGATGAATGCCGACGACCGTTTTATTCGAAGCAGCAGTCAGGCGGACAGTACCGAACTTGTTAAATACTACGTCAGCAAGGAAAGCAACAACAATGCGCAGGTTTATCACGTAGTGGCCGACCGATCCAATTCGCCATTCGATCCGGCGGTCGTTGGTTATGACCGTGATGATAACAAATACTCGGGCTTTATAACCCTGTTTGCACAGAGTCTCTTCAAGAATAAGAACGACGACAATGGCATCAATGAGAACCGGGTAAAACTGCTTGGCCTGTATTCGATTTCACCGGAAATGAACAGAAGCGTAACAAGAACGGTTTTTCCAAAGAACAACATAAAACTACGTATCAACTATACGCGAGCCACTGATTTAAATCCCTAACCTTATGTGTGGAATTGTAGCTTATGTGGGCAAGCGGCAAGCCCAGGATGTGATCATTAAAGGTCTAAAAAGACTTGAATACCGAGGATACGACAGCGCCGGGATTGCATTGTTGAACGGGGGACTTAACGTCTACAAGAAAAAAGGCAAGGTAGCAGATCTTGAGAAGTACCTCCACGGTAAAAATCTTAATAGTCACATCGGCATTGGACATACCCGCTGGGCGACGCATGGAGAACCCAACGACGTAAATGCGCACCCTCACTACTCAGCGACGGGAAAGCTTGCGATCATTCACAATGGCATCATTGAAAACTACAGCTCCCTCAAGCAGGAACTGCTTAATAAAGGCCACACCTTCCTGAGTGAGACGGACACAGAAGTTTTCATCCATTTTATCGAAGATATCAAAGACAACGAACGCTGCTCGCTCGACGAGGCAGTAAGACTTGCACTTACGAAAGTAATCGGCGCGTATGCGATCGTCATCATGTCCCTGGAAGACCCGGATCTGCTGGTGGCCGCGCGAAAAGGAAGCCCCCTTGTTGTGGGCGTCGGCGACGGAGAATATTTTCTTGCATCCGATGCCACTCCGATTGTGGAGTATACCAATGAAGTTGTGTACCTCAACGACCAGGAAATTGCGGTGATCCAAAACGGAACGTTAAGTATCCGCAATACCGCAAACCTTCCGTTAACACCGTATATCCAGACCGTTGACCTTGAACTCGAGGCGATTGAAAAAGGCGGCTTCGAGCATTTTATGTTGAAAGAGATCTTTGAGCAACCGCGTTCAATCAGCGATTGCATGCGGGGACGTCTTGATTCGGGCTCCGGCAGACTCATACTCGGGGGATTGCGCGAATACCTGAACAGGCTCGTGATCGCTGACCGTATATTGATCGTGGCGTGTGGCACGTCCTGGCACGCCGGATTGGTTGCAGAATATTTCTTCGAGGAATTTTGCAGGATTCCAGTCGAGGTGGAGTATGCTTCGGAATTCAGATATCGCAATCCTGTGATACGGGAGGGCGATGTGGTTATTGCGATTTCCCAATCTGGTGAAACGGCTGATACGCTTGCGGCCATCGAACTTGCCAAGTCAAAAGGTGCTGTGATATTCGGCGTTTGTAACGTGGTAGGATCTTCAATCCCGCGCGCAACGCATGCGGGAGCGTATACACACGCGGGGCCGGAAATTGGTGTTGCGAGTACAAAAGCGTTCACTGCGCAGTTGACCGTGTTGAATATGATCGCACTGATCGTTGCCCAGAAAAAAGGAACGATCACCGAGCAGAAGTTCCATGAGTTACTCGTGGACCTGGAAACAATTCCGTCGAAGGTTGAGGCGTGTCTGCGTTTGAATGACGAGATTGAGCGGATCGCATATGAATTTAAAGACGCCCGCAATTTCCTATACCTGGGAAGGGGTTACAATTTCCCGGTGGCGCTTGAAGGAGCGTTGAAGCTGAAGGAGATCTCGTACATCCACGCTGAAGGATACCCCGCAGCAGAAATGAAACACGGTCCGATCGCCCTGATCGATAAAGAAATGCCCGTTGTATTTATTGCGACCCGGGACAGCTCTTACGAAAAGATTGTTTCGAACATCCAGGAAGTGCGGGCCCGGAAAGGCCGTGTTATCTCCGTGGTGAGCGAAGGCGACGAACTCATCCCGGGCATGTCCGAATTTACCATCGAAGTCCCGGCCGTTCACGAGGCATTGATGCCGATGATCTCAGTCATACCATTGCAATTGCTTTCATACCACATAGCGGTGTTGAGGGGATGCAACGTCGATCAGCCGAGAAACCTCGCCAAGTCGGTGACAGTGGAGTAGGTGAGGGTTTTTCAAGGTATCATTCCTTTTTTTGCGCATGAATTTCTGCGCTATTAGTAGTGACTCATTATGAAGAAACCATTCTTCAGTCCCGCCTTATGACTGCGCGGGCTATAACCTCGGTCCATACCAGCGTAGCTACAGTCCGCCCAACCTCTCTTCTGCCTGCTGAATGTACTGGCCTGAAACATTTTTATAAACTTCTCCTGAGCTGATACTTTGAGAATAACAAGCCCTGGCCTTTTTTGGATTTTTGTAAAACTCCTCTTCCAGTATACCTTCGAATAAATAGCCGGCCGCGTGATAATAATCGTGAGGATCTCCCTTTAAACGATTCACCACCGGTATCGCCTTTTCATATTCGCCGGCCGCAAGAAACGCTTCTGCTAACAACTCCTGAAATTTTATGTTTGCGGGATAGCGGTTGGCGAGTTTTTCACAAACCGCAAGGGCATCGCGACTTTTCTTCTGATGATGGAGTAAAATATGGGCCAGGTAGATCGCGGCTTCTGTCCCGGCCATCGATTTTGAGAATGCTACGTCTGCCAACAGATCGAGTCCTGATGCGGCATTGCCTTTTTTGATAAAAGGAAAAAGGATCTTGCCGCCCACGGTATAGGACGAAAAGTAATCCGCATAATAGAGATACAACCCTTTGACAAAATTATACTCCGGGGAACTCACGGAGTCATCAAAACACTTCATCACAAGCGGATATGCGTCACGGGCGGCTTTGGCCGCCAGCCATTGATCGCCACTGGAAGTGTAATATTCTGACAGAAACAGATAAGCGCAAATCCTGTAATAGACCGTTTCCCGCCTGTCATCAGGTGCATCCAGGATCCTTTCCAGGTTCAAAAGCATCTGTAAGTATGCGCCCGAGGCCGAGCTGTAGACAACGGGAATTTCTTTCCAACGGAGCAGAAAAATTTCGAGCAGTTTTTTTTCTGGCGTGGCCTCGCCGGATAACGTGTCGAGCATCTTTTCAGAATCCGAAAACTTTCCACTATAGATGGATTCCAGAATTTTGAACTCAGCGGAAGGCGCTTCTTGCGCGGCCGTAAAAGTGCAGAGGAAAACAAAAATAGATCCGGCGGCCAGTATCCTCACAACCCTTAAAAAGTAAAGCCGATCTTTGCCCCGGCGTAAAGGGCGGGAACTCCTTCCGTCTCGCGGTTCCTCACAACTTGTTCGGCGCCTCCTCCTAAAGGACTATCCATAAGCTCGTAAGAATTTGCTGTTATTTCACGATAACCAATCCCGAAGTAGGCGTCCATAAAAACATTGTCAAAGATCCACGACTCCCGCAAATAGCCAAATCGCAGGTATGCTTCCGTCATGCCATAGCCAACGTCAACGTTCTCGGTTGAATAATCATTGCCATTGTAGTATTCGGCATCCGTTGATAGGTCATAGGATCTTTTGATAAACCCGGGCGATATGTAAATGGCCTCATCGAAATCGCCATAATCTTTCGGATAAAATTTATAACTGATTTCGAAGTAATTACCGATCCCTACCTTTGTATCACTATCTGTAAGGAAATCTTCGCCAATGAAAGACTCATAGAGAAAGTCGCGATAGGTAAGACCTGCGTCAATTGCTACCGAATGTTTGTTGCTGAGAATTCTTTCATATCCCACGGTAAAGGCGCCGCGGAGAATGAGGTACATATTGAACCTGATAAAGTTTTTAGCGTCGTAATTTCTATTGACCTCAGGGACAGGTAATTGTTGTGTGCCGCTAAACACTCTGACCCGTATCGAATCCCGTTGTGCCCAGCATGCTGTTTGAATGCCAGCGAAGAATACAAATAAAAAAAAGACAAATCTTTGGGGTTTCATATATAATATTTCGACGCAAAGATATATTATGCGCCAAAATAAGCCCCATGAAAAAAAATATTCTCTCCCTGCAGGTTTTTCTGCTTGTAACATTTACTTCGTTTTGCCAGGAAATTAATCTGACATGGGGACCGGAAAAGGAAGCTCAGAAATCCAACATCGAGCTCGGCTATGTCGGACGCGTGAAGGATCATTTTTATACGCTCAGAAAACAGGAAAAGGTAATGTATCTGGCAAAGACACGGATCAAGGACATGAGCCTGGTGTTCGATAAACCGATACAGTGGAATGAAGGCAGGAAAAATACCGACGATAGCAATCTTTCGTTCAAGTCATTCCGGTTGTTCAAAGATCATTTTCTTTTCTATTTTGAAGACTATTCATCCAAGGATGACCAGGAGCGCCTGTATGCTCAAAAAATAAACTTCGATGGCGTAGCAGTTGATGTCCTCCAGGAGCTCGGAGCTCGCAAAAAGGAGCGGCGTAGCAAGGACGGAAGTTTTGACCTTGTTTATTCAGCCGATTCTTCCAATTTCTTATTGGTAACAAACCCCGCATACGACAAATACAGCAACGAAAAATTCTACTTCACGGTCTTCAACAGCAAGCTGAAGTCCCTTCACAGTCTGGAAACCACTTTGCCATTCGCTGACAAAAATTTCAAGGTTGAGTCCATCACACTTTCTAAAAGCAAGGTGATTCATATTCTCGCGATGATCACTTTACCCAAAAAAGAGCGCAAGGAAGATGAGGCAGCCTATTATTATGAAGTGATCAGCATTGATCCGAACGAAAAAGGCAAGGCGAAGGAATTTGAAGTCAAACTGGACAAACGGTATGTGGATGATGTCGACCTGATCCTGGACGATAAAGACAACCTGAAATGTTTTGGATTCTATGCCGACATGGATGACAACGGACGGCGTAGGGGAGGAATCAATGGCGTCTTCTATTTCGCGGTTGTCAATGGAAAGCCCAGCAATATCAGCATGAAGCAGTTCGACTCCAAGTTTGTAGAGGAAATCGCCGGAAAACGACGGGCTAACAAAAACAAAGGTATTGGATCGTATTTTGCGTTGAAGAATTTTTTCAACAAGCCGGATGGCGGGGCTATGGTGGTTGCCGAAGAAGCGTTCGTCGAAGTTGTGAGTTCGAGGAATGGAACCACTTATTACTATCACTACAATTCCATTGTCGCGGTGAATATCGACCCCAAAGGGAATATTATATGGTATGCACACGTGCCGAAGAAACAGATGATCGTCAACGACAGCAGGTTCGGCTCTTTTTATGCGATGTATGTGAAAGGGAAACTCTATCTTATCTATAACGATCATGTGAAGAATGCGGTGATGAAGAACTACGACTATTCGATGACCAATTACCTGAAAAGCGCACCCGTCGTCGTTACACTGAACGCAGAAGGAAAATCAGACAAGAAGCCGATCGGAGACCCGGCCGCCAAAAAAGACTTTACCCTCAAACCCAACGCGTCCGACAGGATCTCACATCGTGAAGCTTTCTTTTACGCCGATCGTCTCAGTAAATCGTGTTGTGTAATTGGGGCGCGGAAGACAAAGACACAGCGGTTTGGAATTCTTACGATACAGTAAGCCGCGTTAACAAGAAGAACCTTTATCGTCGACGGTATAATTCGCCAATATACCGGTAACCGATTCTTTTAACTGATTCGGTTTCTGAAATGTTTCTATTCCGCACCAAACTTTCTGTCAGGATTTTTCCTCCGTTGTAAAATCTGCGCATTGGTTGTACGCCTGAGAAAAAGCCCGTGAAATAAAACCCATGGTAAAAATTCAATCCGGCAAATCCGGCGAATAATATTTGCAGGCCGATATTCGTCACGCCTTTTCCGGTGTGGCCACTCTTTATCAATCCCGCACCTGGTACCCTCGCCATTTTTGTATACAATTCCGGATCGAGGAAACCAGGCTTGTTGAAATCGGAAAGAAATTCCAAAGAGTCAACAAACATTATTTCCTGTGACTGATAGCGGAATTCAGTTTTAAAATCATCCCATCGTTCGTTTTCCAGCAGGACCATTAAGTAGAGCACTTTTGCTTCCGAGGTCTTCACAGGATATTTCAGCGCGGCCCATATTTCCTGCAACGATTGACTGAAAGACTGAATCGTGTACGCACTGAATGCCTTTTCATAATGCAACCCGAATTGCAAGGAATCACCGAGCGACCCTTCGGCTATTCGTTCAAGTGTCTGGAGGGCGTTACGATGATCACCAAGGTTCTTATAAAGCGAAGCTTTTTCAAACAGCAGCTGCGATACCTTTGGAGTGTCTGTTACATTTTCCATGATGCTTTTCTCCAGCAAGGCAATTCTCAGCATTAACGAGTCCGCTTGCGCTGCCCTACCTTGCGTATGGATAAACAGCATCGTCATCAAAATAACAACTGACGATTTCATAATGTAATTGAAGTTGATGATCGCGTTTTACTTTTTTAAGTCCTTTGACAGTTCCGTAAATATTCGCGAGATAAAAAACAGAAAAGAGGCTGCCAAAGATAATGAACCGCGGTGATTCAGGTCCTGATTTTCTGTACGATTCATAGGTCTGGAGGCCAAGGGCTGCACTGGCAATAAAAGCATTCAACGCCTGTCGTTTTTGACCATAATAAAGTTTTCCCAGGCCCGGGATCATTGAATAACTGCCTGCCAGAAACCCTGATTTGTTTTTTATCCGGTCTGCGTTAGAATGCGCCTTTACCAGTCCGGCACATAATCCCGACGCCAGTTTTTTTTCCCGGGGAAACCGGTTCTCCATCAGATCGACCGCCAGGAATAAATTTTGCAAAGAGCTGTCAGCCTCCAGTGACGGGTGTTGAGCCAGAATGGGTTTAAATGTTTCCAACCGGTTTGCTTTGAAAAGCAGACTCAGGTAGCTCACGTGAAATTTGTAATTGTATATCGTATCGAATGGAACGCGTTGGTAATATTGGATAGCCGAGTCGTAGCGCTGCAGTGCGCGGTAAGTCCAGGCTTTTTCGAGAAACACGCTGTTGCCCGGAGAAGTTTTTTGAATGTGATCCAATACGAAGTTTCTTTCCTGATAAAGTTTGTTGATGCGAAGGTGGTCGAGAAATCGTTGTTCCTCCGTAATGTTGCCAAACTGGCCGCTGCAAAATTCCGGGATGAGGAATAGCAGAGAGGACAAAAATGCCCTAGTACATATCAGGTTCATCTGTCACTTTGCCGGAAAAGTTATTGAACCGCAGCGGGACTGTCTCCAACCCAACAAATGTATGGCAACGCGTCAGGCGATCAGCCGTGAGAAATGTTCCTTTGATGATGCCAAACCGTCGGATGGCGGCAATCGAAAACCTTGAACATGTAAGATCAAATGCGCAATCAGCTGAAACCTGTTCCGATACGATATGACGGTAAGCTCCGAAAAGAAAACGCACGGGAAAAAATAATTTTTGATGCATGTGTTCCGCCTTTGGCTTCCGGGACATTGCCTTCTGTTCGCAATGGGTCAGCAGTATGCTAAGGTCTGGTTTTGCCTGCGCGTGCACCGGTGTATAAAACAACAAACCCAGCAGTAAGGAAACAAGAACGGTTTTAACTGCCATGTGCGGCGGTGTAAGTTTAAAATGAGTCATCACCGCTGAAAGGTAATAAATTGCCCTCTATTTATACGAATGCGGCGGATAACACCGCGGTTGTAATCCAAATCTAAAATCAAATCCCAAAATCCCAAATCAAAAATCCCATCGACAAATCGTAAATCATACGTCGTAAATCGTAAATCAGCATTCAATTGGCCGAACTGCTTGCCGCGATCCAAACCTTACCCGGGCACCCACAGCCGCTGTCGCAGTTCGATCGCGGTTCCACATCAAGTATATTTCCACGTTGATCAGCTTCGATCTTACAACAATTGTAAAACAGTTGCTTAAGCCGCTCTCTTCCCCGCTGGACCCGTGAGCGCAGCGAAGAATAGGTCATGTTGTATTTCGCTGCAAGATCCTTTTGCCGTAGTTTGTTCAGTTCTGAATCGATGATGATTTCTTTATAGTTATCCGGCAGGAGCGAGATCATTCCGCGAATGCATTGGTCAAGCCCCTGTGTAGAATCTTGTGTTTCAGCTTCTGACAATTCCCCGATTACGTCTTCTGAAATTGAAATACCTTTTCTAACAGCGCTGCGACGATAATAGTCTATAATCGCATTCCGCGCGATGGCGAATAACCAGGCTTGAAGTTTTTCACCATCGCCCAGGCGGTTAATGCTATGGCTGATCCGCACAAAAATATCCTGGAGGATATCTTCAGCGTCGTCCGTTGACCGGATCCGCCTTTTGATATAGAGGAGCATTGAATCGTGAAATTGTGAATAGATCCGTGCGATTTCCATGTTGATACAGGGTGAGACTATCTTAAAGACGAGAATACCTCGAAAAGATGCACATTTGATACAGTATTTCTCTTTTGATCGCCGATATCCGTGCGCCAAAAGAAGAATCCCGATCAGGTTTGTGAATTATCCCTGGAGCAGCTAAGAACTTATAGACAGGAGCTGGAGATGTTGCGATTTTTTCTTTCGAATCAGTTTTTGCTCGTCGTGGATTCTTTATTGCATCATGATACCGGCGGAAATGCATGCAATTAACACCACCGCCCCGGCAAGGCTGAATTTCTTCAGCTTCTCTTTGTTTGTGATCTTCCGTTCAATAAAACCCTCCGACACCTTCAGAAAAAGCACGATCATCAATTTGAATATGATACTGTATCCAACATTGTCGCCAAACACACCCATGAACGGTTCGACAAAGTATTCCTCAAGAACAAAGAGCACGATGGCAATGAAGTAAATGATGGCAGAGGCGGTTCGGCTCGCTTCGGATTTCGTCAATTCGTGAAGCGTATTCTCCAACCTGATATTCTTCTGAAAGAGCTCCCGGTTTGTTCGCTGAAGTTTTCGCTCCAACCGTCCGCTGATCCACGTCAGGAATCGCGTCTGTTCCAGAAGAGCCTTGTATTTATGTGTGAGCGTTTGCAATCCGGCTTTGGTTTCCTCGTAAGACGTATCGCGGCTGACCATCTCCCGATAATCATTGAGGATCGTGATCTCTTTTTTAAATAGCTTCTCCTCACGAGTCGATTTACTCATAACAGCATTGGTTTGGTGGGCTCTAACAAATATAAAAGAAACACTCAATTGTCGTCGCCAGGGATCGGAAGGAGTTAAGGGGATTTAAGGAATTTCAGAAAATCCGGCAATGGATTGCAAAAACGCTGCCCATAGCGCAATCGTTCATGTCCGGTTGTTTTGCCTTACAAGCGTTCGATAAAGACGGCCAAAACATCACTAGCCATTTTTCAGATACTCCTTTTTGAGCAAGGGACAGATCTTATAACGTTCGTCTCGGGTATCCTCGTACAGCGCCTCCAGGAGCTCGTAGATATGTTTAATTCCAATTCGGCCCGTCCATTCAAAAGGCCCATAGGGATAATTGGTGCCGAGTTTCATGGCAAGGTCGATGTCCTCCCGCGTGGCGGTTCCCTCCTGGACAGCATAAAAAGCCTCGTTGATGATCATCGAGATCACACGCGGCGTTACAAGTCCCACGCGATCCTCCACAACAAGAAATTCGGTCTTCAATTGATCACATGTTGTTTTCAACAATGGCTCATCTGATTTTGATCGCAGGGAAACTTCAAAAATGTTCCTGTTCAGGAATGTCGGCAGCCCGTTGAAACCGAATAGGGTACATTTGATGTCATTTTTTGATAAATGTGCGAGTTCCGATATGCTGAGTTTGCAAGTATTCAGAAAAACGGTGACGTTTTTTTTTATGTAGATCTCAAACTGATCCGGGGCTTCATCGATGATAAAATCGAATGTCAAATCGTTGGCCTCGAGAAATTTTTCAGCATCGCGATGCGCCGAGACCAGGCAGTATTCATGGTCGCTGCCGAATTTTGCTCTGAATTCTTCAAAATTTTGCTCCTCTCCGATAATTAGGATTCTCATAGGCAACTGGAATGCAGTGAAATGTTAATTTTGGCGCGAACCAAAATTCTAAATTAATAAATCAATGTCTAAAAAAGTCATTTATTCTGACGGGGCTCCCGAGCCCATCGGCCCTTATAGCCAGGCGATTCAGGCCGGAAACATGTTGTTTATCAGCGGGCAAATTGCCATTCAGCGATCAACAGGCAACATCCTCACCGGGAATATCCAGCAGGAAACCAAACAGGTTATGGAAAATATTTCAGTGATACTGAGAGCGGCCGGACTGGGACTCGGGAATGTTGTAAAAACGACCATCTTTCTTAAAGACATGAATAATTTTCCACAGGTTAATGAGATCTATGGCCAATTTTTCACCGACCAGGCTCCCGCACGCGAGACAGTGGAAGTGAGTCGTCTGCCAAAAGATGTAAACGTGGAGATTTCATGCATTGCGATGGCTTAGGCATTGAATGATATTCCAATCGGTTGCCTAAAATCCGGAATCCCTTTTACATTTGCAGTCCGATTAATTTTTTATGAGCAACAGAACTATTCGCGTGCGTTTCGCTCCCAGTCCAACAGGAGCCTTGCATATTGGAGGAGTAAGAACGGCCCTTTATAATTATTTGCTGGCACGCCAAACAGGCGGCACCATGATCCTGCGGATCGAGGATACAGATCAGCAGCGTTATGTTCCAGGCGCTGAAGAATATATCATTCGCTCATTGCAGTGGGCTGGCATCACGATCGACGAAGGGGTTGGTGTAGGCGGACCTTACGCGCCTTACCGGCAATCCGAAAGAAAAGAAATTTATAAAAAGTACGCCCAACAACTGATTGATAATGGCTCCGCCTATTACGCGTTCGACACGGAGAAAGACCTGGAGGAAATGAGGGAACGACTTAAGGCCGCCGGCGTGCCCACACCGCAATACAATTCGATCTCGCGTATGCAAATGAAAAATTCCGTAACGCTGGGTGAGGCTGAAACGCGTAAGATGCTGGAAGCGGGTACGCCTTACGTCATTCGGCTGAAGGTTCCAAGGAAAGACGAGGTGCGGCTAAATGACCTTATTCGTGGTTGGGTGATGGTGCACTCTTCCCAAATCGACGACAAGGTCCTGATGAAATCCGATGGCATGCCAACCTACCATCTCGCAAATGTGGTGGACGATTACCTGATGAAGATCACGCACGTCATTCGCGGAGAGGAATGGCTCCCTTCCGCACCGCTTCATGTGCTGCTTTATAAATTTTTTGGGTGGGAAAATGAAATGCCACAATTCGCGCATTTGCCCTTGCTGCTCAAGCCCGATGGCAACGGAAAGTTAAGCAAACGCGATGCAGACCAAATGGGTTTTCCGATTTTTCCGTTGACCTGGAACGACCCTGAAACAGGCGAAAGTGGCATGGGCTACAAAGAGGCAGGATACCTGCCGGAAGCACTTCTGAACTTTCTTGCGCTGCTGGGATGGAACCCGGGTACAACTCAGGAAATATTTTCTCTGGAAGAACTCATTCAATCTTTTTCCCTGGAACGCATCAACAAGGCCGGCGCCAGGTTTGATATCCAGAAAGCGCAATGGTTTAATCAGCACTACCTGCGCGCAAAGCCGGATGAAACATTGGCCCTGTATCTACTTGAATCATTAAAAAAAGAAAATATTCAATGCGATCAGGACAAAGCTTTGAAAATTGTTTCTGTCATGCGCGAACGTGTGACTTTCCCCCAGGATTTCTGGGCGCAGGGAAAATTTTTCTTTTTTGCGCCGGTCGATTTTGATCAGATTGTTGTCGCCAAGCGCTGGAATGATGACGTGGTAAAAGTGTTAAATGCATTTAGAGAAGCGGTGCTGAAGTGTGATACATTTGACGCAACGACCGCAAAAACGATACTTGAAGATGTCACTGCTGCTCTTGGTATCGGTACCGGCAAAATCCTGCAGGCGCTTAGGCTGGCAATAACAGGTGCCGGCGGCGGCCCTGACTTAATGTTAATCATGGAAATAATCGGAAAAAATGAGGTTGCAACGAGAATCGACCATGCATTAAGAACCCTCAAAGTCAAAGTCTCGTAAATACTTATATGAAAAAGGAAGAGGCACCCAAAAAAACCAATCAACCAAAACCCAAAGTCCACAAAGACCTTCAGGGTTTTGATGTCTCCATCGACTCATTCGGCGAGATCAAGTCGAACATGGCCATTGAGAAGATCAATGAGTTTCTCGATAAAAATGTTGACGACAAAAAACTGGCCGAAAGGGAAGACTACGACGACATGAAAAAAGGCAAACGCAAAAAATGACCTTGGACCTTGATTCATCGGATTTTAAGGATTATCGTTATTTTTTGTTAATGCTTTAAGTATTACTTGTGGGCTTTTTTTGGGCGTTGCCTCCTGCGTCGGCCGGGCTGTCCAGGGCTTCGCTGCGCTACGGCCCTCGTTCCTCGGGCTAAACCCTTCCCATCCCTAACGCTGCCCTTTCTCCCGAGCGCTTTCACTTGCGCCTTATAACGCCCGTAATAATTAGGATTTGTTCAATGTGCTTTTTACGAATTCCAAAAATCACCGATTTCAATCACGGTATTCCTTTCAATCAAGAGAATCATGGTCGTATATTGCTGGCCAAAAAACAGATATGCGGTCGTCACATGAAATCGACTATCAGATCAAGGGAGAGAGTATCCAGATCGTCGAAGTGGAACTTGATCCTATGGAAACAGTTATCGCCGAGGCGGGTGCGATGGTTTTTATGGAGGAAGGTATCGCGTTTGAATCTAAAATGGGCGACGGATCCAATCCCAACCAGGGTCTGTTTGATAAACTGCTTTCCGCAGGGACGAGGCTGCTGACCGGCGAATCGTTATTCATGACGCATTTTTCTAACCGCGGCAATCGGAAAGCGAAAATCGGATTCGCCGCACCCTATCCCGGGACTATTATTCCAATTGACCTCTCTCAATTTTCAAACCATGAACTCATCGTTCAGAAGGATGGATTTCTTTGCGCGGCATTTGGGACAAAGGTGTCGATCACTTTTAACAAGCGCATCGGCGCAGGATTGGTAGGAGGAGAAGGCTTTATTCTCCAAAAGCTCCAGGGTGACGGCAAAGCATTTGTTCACGCCGGAGGAACTGTAATTGAAAGAATACTTGATAACGAAACGTTGCGCGTAGACACAGGATGTGTTGTGGCATTTGAATCCCACATTAATTTTGATGTTCAGACTGCTGGCGGCCTTCGCTCAATGATTTTTGGTGGTGAGGGCATGTTCCTGGCAACTTTGAGTGGCAAGGGAAAAGTGTGGCTGCAATCCATGCCAATCCGTAAGCTCATTCAGGCCCTTGCACCGTATGGAAGAAACAGCGGCAAAGAAGGCAGTTCAGTGTTAGGCAACCTCTTTGAAGGTTAAACACCAATACATTTTTTTAAGCAGACCAAATGATCAAAGATTTGATACGGATCGGACTTGTGAAGGAAGGTAAAGTTCCGCCTGATAAACGCGTACCATTTACGCCCGCGCAGGCCGAGGAGATCCAACAACGGTTTCCAAATATTCAGATTGTTTGCCAGGAAAGCGACATCCGGTGCTTCAAAGACGAAGAATATGCAAACCGCGGAATTCAGGTGAAGGCCGACGTCAGCGATTGCGACATCCTCATGGGAATTAAAGAGGTGCCGATTGATAAATTGATTCCCGATAAAACGTATCTCTTCTTTTCTCACACCATAAAAAAACAACCCTATAACAGGAAGCTCCTGCAGGAAATCCTGACCAGACGCATCCGGTTGATTGATTACGAAGCGTTGAAAGATCGCCAGGGCAATCGGCTCGTTGCGTTTGGCCGTTATGCCGGCATCGTCGGCGCTTATAATGGTCTGTGGACTTATGGCGAGCGATATAAAACATTTCGGCTAAGACGTGCCTTCGAATGCTTTGATGTCAACGATTTGAAGCTTGAGCTTCGAAAGGTAAAATTGCCGCCGTTAAAGATCATCCTCACGGGCGCCGGCCGGGTTGGAAAGGGCTCAATGGAAACACTCGACAGCGCCGGTATCAGGAAGGTGAGCCCGCCGGATTTTTTGGCAAAAGAGTTTGATGAGCCAGTTTACGTGCAGTTGAGCAGCGCGGATTATCACGCGCGGAAGGAGGGGGGAAGCTTTAACCGTGAGGAGTTTCATCAACACCCTGAACGGTACGAATCGTTTTTCCATCAGTTTACGCAGGTTGCCGACTTGTTGCTGGCAGGCGCTTTCTGGAATCCAAAGGCCCCGGTGCTTTTTACACGCGAACAAATGCAACGCCCGGATTTTAGGATCAGGATCATCGCCGACATCACCTGTGATATCAATGGTTCTGTGCCAAGCACGAAAAAAGCTAGCACCATCATTGAACCGCTTTATGATTATGATCCCGTCACAGATGCAATAAAGGAACCGCTGAGCGATGATCGTTACATTACGGTGATGGCCATCGACAATCTCCCGTGTGAGCTTCCGCGAAGCGCTTCCGATGAGTTCGGTAGAGATTTGATCGATCGGGTATTGCCATTGCTGTTCGGCAAAGACAAGGAGGATATCATCAAACGCGCAACCATTGCCGACAAGGGCGCCCTGACTTTTCATTTCAAGTATCTCCATGATTACGTTAGCTCGTGATGGATCACGTTACTTCAACAAACCGACTCGCGTCCATTGATGTGCTTCGCGCCGTCATCATGGTGCTTATGATCTTTGTCAATGATCTGTGGTCGTTAAACAATGTTCCCCAATGGCTTGAGCACGTCCCGGCTGACGCGGATGGAATGGGACTGGCAGATATTGTGTTTCCTGCTTTTTTGGTGATTGTAGGAATGTCGATTCCCTTTGCCGTTGCCAACCGCCGGAAAAAAGGAGATAATAATTCCAGGATCATAATTCATATCATTGGCCGCTCGTTCGCGTTGATCGTGATGGGCCTGTTTCTTGTGAACGGCGAATACATCAATGAGGAAGCCTCGGGCATCAATCGCTTATTGTGGAATACATTATCGTGCGTTTCATTCATTCTTTTATGGAATAATTATTCCGTAACGGCAGACCGAAAACTGGTATTGATCCTCAAAGCCATTGCAATCGTCATGCTGATGGTGCTTGCAGTTCTGTACAAACCCGGCACGGGCGACGAGGTTCGCGGATTCACTACTTATTGGTGGGGCATTCTCGGCCTCATCGGGTGGGCTTATCTTATTTGTGGAATTCTTTATGTCTGGATGCGCGGCAGGCTTGGTGCTGTGCTTTCGTTATGGATTGTTTTTAACATCCTGTGCGTGATCAGTCATTACCGTCCGGAATGGATTGAGTTTACCGCCTTTTTACTCAGTCCGTTTGGCGAAGGGGCGATGCCCTCCTTTGTGATGGGCGGGACGCTGGCCTCTATGACGCTGATTTTTTATAGAAATAAAAAAAAGGAACAGGCATCAATTGGCATTCTCGTCGCAAGCGCGATCCTGCTGTTGGCGTTGGGATTTCTGTCCCGCGAATACTGGGGCATCTCAAAGATCCGGGCAACCCCTTCCTGGGTGTGGATCTGTACCGCAATCACCATACTTATTTTTCTGATGTTGTACTGGATTGTTGATAAAAAAGGCAAAGGACATATCTTTTCTTTTATTCGCGCCGGCGGAACGAACACCCTGATATGCTACCTGATTCCATATTTTGCCTATGCATTCATGTCCCTGATTCCGTGGTCATTTCCTGAAATCATGTTGACAGGAATGTTAGGGCTGGTGAAATCGTTTACTTTCGCTGTCCTGGTTGTTGGCGCAGCAAGACTGTTTGAGAAATGGCACGTGCAGCTTAAATTGTAGCATGGTAAAAGATGTAAAATCCAGGTTGTACCAGCTATGCATGGAAAACGTGTTGAAACGTATTAAAGCAGCAGAGAGCGCCATGGAGGACCTGCAGCTTGATGTGAATGAAGAGACGAAAAGCAGCGCAGGCGATAAGTACGAAACAGGACGGGCGATGATACAGCAGGAAATTGAAAAATGTTCGCAACAACTTGCTGAGGCCATTAAGTCAAAACAGATGCTGGACCACATCGATGCAAAGTCGTCCTACACGATGGCTCAGGCCGGCAGCATTGTCAAGACCAATAACGGTAATTTTTTTATGGCGATCAGTGCAGGACAGTTTACGGTGGACAACGAAACCTACACAACCATTTCACAGGCTTCACCGCTGGGTTCCAGGCTGCTGAAGGCGAAAAAGGATGATGTCGTGTCATTCAATAACCGCGATTACAAAGTGCTTGACGTTTATTAACTTAGATCAATGCTTCTATACAACATGACGGTCGGCATTGACAGGGATGTCGAACAACAGTGGCTTCAGTGGATAAGAGAAAAGCACATACCAGACATGATGAAAACCGGCCTGTTTGTGGAGTCACGAATGTTTAAAGTTCTGCATGACGACGGCGATGACAGTACGGTCTCTTATTCAATCCAATATTTTGCCGAGGGCATCGAACAGATCAACCGGTATCTTGAAAATTTCGCGCCTCTTCTTATTGAAGAGCACCGGAGGAAGTTCCTCAATAAACACGTTGTTTTTCAAACGCTCCTTGAAGAGGTTTGAAACTGTGTGGAGTTATCCTGCCTCCACAAACTTGCGGATCTGATCGGCATCGAGATGACAATTCAGCCAGCCGTCTTCGATTCGCGAACCGTATTTCCTGTAAAAGTTGATCGCCGGTTCATTCCAGTCAAGCACCTGCCACATCATTCCCGTACAATCCTCCTCCAGAGATTTTTTCATGGTCCGGTCGAAGAGAAGTTTCCCAATTCCACGGCCGCGTTCGCTTTCGGTAACAATGATGTCTTCCAGGTAAAGACGTTTGCCTTTCCAAGTCGAATACCTCCAGTAGTATAAGGATATTCCCAAAATGCGCCGGCCTTCTTCAGCAACAAAAAACCCGTACACGGGATTTGCACCAAACCCGTCTTTCAGCATCAGCTCGGTTGTATTGGTGACTTCATCGGGGGCACGCTCGTAGGTTGCGAGTTCCCGGATCAGTTCAAGCGTGCGCGGCACATCCTCTTTCGTTCCTTCGCGAATGTTGATCGTGTTCATCGTGGGAAATATATTGAAGAAATCTTATTAGTTCAGGACTCATAATCTAAGAAGTAATGAACCGCCTTGTTCGCCGTTAAAAAAAAGAGGTGTCGTCAAGGGATCATCTCAAAACCAGTGTAGGGAACCAGAATTTTCGGCAGCCGTATGCCGTCTTTGGTTTGATTATTTTCAAGCAACGCCGCAACTATCCGGGGAAGCGCAAGCGCACTGCCATTCAAGGTGTGCAACAGTTGTGGTTTTCCGTCCCGGGTTTTATGCCGAAGTTTAAGCCGGTTTGCCTGAAAGGTTTCGAAATTGCTGACCGAGCTTACCTCCAGCCATCGCTGTTGGGCTGCCGCAAAAACTTCCATGTCGAATGTCATCGCGGAATTGAAACCCATATCACCACCGCATAACAATAATTTTCTATAGGGGAGCTCAAGTTTTTCGAGCAGTCCCTGCACGTGAGCGCACATCTCATCAAGGATCTGATATGACTCCTCGGGTTTTCGGATCTGTACGATCTCGACCTTGTCAAACTGGTGCAGGCGATTTAGCCCACGAACATGAGCTCCCCAGCTTCCAGCCTCTCGCCTGAAGCACGGCGTGTAGCCGGCATTCTTTACAGGCAGCTGCTGATCGGTGAGAATCATGTCGCGGTAAAGATTCGTTATTGGCACCTCAGCAGTTGGGATCAGATAAAGGTCATCATCAACAACATGGTACATCTGCCCCTCTTTGTCCGGAAGTTGTCCCGTGCCATACCCGGACTCGCGGTTCACCATGATCGGTGGCTGAATTTCCCTGTAACCATGCTTCTCCGCTTCGTCCAGAAAAAAATTAACTAACGCCCGCTGAAGCCGGGCCCCTTTCCCCTTATACACCGGAAAACCCGCGCCGGAGATCTTGTTGCCGAGATCGAAGTCAATGATGTCATATTTTTTGATCAGATCCCAGTGAGGTACGGCATCGGCGGGCAAGGTTGGTATGCTGCCCCATTCATGAACTTTCAGATTATCGTCGGGGCCGCCGCCCTCGGGAACGCGCTCATGCGGTACATTTGGGATTGTATAAAGTAGTTTCTGCAGTTCATCCTCGATTGCGGAGAGCTCAGGCGCGAGATCTGCAATCGTTTTTTTTATTTCGGCGGTCCGTTGTTTCAGTTTTTCAGCTTCGTCTTTGTTGCCTGTTTTCATCAAACCGCCAATCTCTTTGGCGAGAGAATTGGACTCTCCGAGAAGCGCATCCTGTCGCTGCTGTGTTTGCCTGCGTCGTTGGTCAAGCGACAATATCGCCTCCAAAGACTCCTCGATGCCTTTTAGCCGTCTTTTCTGTAAACCTTTTGCGACTTTATCCTTCTCTTCTCGGATATAGGAAACCTGGAGCATTTTTTTAGTGTTAGTTTAATGGTTCCAAAATTAGATTTTTTGGAATGTCAGAGATGCTGCTGCAGGAATAAAATATTTTTAATCATTTGATAATGTTAAATTTTAGCCTATACTTGCATCATCATACGGCTTTATCTCAAGCCCTCTGACAATAAATCCGGTAATTTGCTTTCGAACTGTTGACTTCAAGACTTTCCTGTATTTGATGAAAATTAGTTCCAGACTGTTCTGATTTAACGAACTCACAGAAAACACATATCACCTAAAACACAATCACTTTTTTAATAACATGTATACGATTGATGATCTGAACGTCAGACTTCTTTCCGAATTGAAAGAAATCGCTGAGGGGATGGGCATTAAAAATGCCAAAAAGCTTTCCAAACAAGATCTTGTCTACAAAATCCTCGATGAACAAGCCATCTCCGGCGGAAGTGAACAGGCGCCTGCCCCTAAAAGAGCCGTTGTTCAGGATGCGGAACCCGAACGTAAGATGCGCCCGCGCCGTCGCGAAAATGTAGCGCCGACTCCTAAACCAGAACCCGAACTCGCACCCGACGATACTTTTGATTCCATCAGCCTGGATTTCGATTCTCCGAAATTCGATGACAAGGAAAACTTCGAAGACAAAGGCTCCGGCGATAACGACGTATTTGATTCGCCTGTTCGCGGAGAACAACGCGAGCAGCGTGAGCCACGCGAACATCGTGAGGAGAAACAACCACAACAGCAACGCCCCAATATCCGCGATTTTGACGGCGCCATCAGCAACGAAGGCGCACTCGAAATAATGCAGGATGGATACGGCTTCCTTCGTTCTTCCGATTATAACTACCTGGCAAGTCCAGATGATATTTATGTTTCCCCTTCGCAGATCAAACTGTTCGGTCTGAAAACAGGTGATACCGTGAAGGGACTCATTCGGCCTCCGAAAGAAGGAGAAAAATATTTTGCGCTCCTTAAGGTTGAATCCGTTAACGGCAAGACCACAGAAGAGATCCGCGACAGGGTTGCATTTGAATACCTGACACCCTTGTTCCCGGAACAAAAACTGCGGCTGAGTACAACCCCCGACAACATGTCGACGCGTATCCTCGACCTTTTCGCGCCGATTGGAAAAGGACAAAGAGGTATGATCGTTGCCCAGCCCAAGACTGGTAAAACCGTTCTTCTCAAACAGATAGCCAACGCCATCGCAGAGAACCATCCGGAGGTTTACCTGATCGTTCTTTTGATTGATGAACGTCCCGAAGAAGTAACAGACATGGCGCGCAGCGTAAAAGCGGAAGTGGTTGCATCGACATTTGACGAGCAGGCGGAACGACACGTAAAAGTTTCTTCCATTGTTCTGGAAAAAGCAAAACGTATGGTGGAGTGTGGTCATGACGTGGTCATCCTGCTGGACTCGATTACACGCCTTGCCCGTGCTTACAATACAGTAGTACCTTCATCAGGTAAAATCCTTTCAGGTGGTGTGGACGCCAATGCGTTGCACAAACCGAAACGCTTCTTTGGAGCGGCCAGGAACGTGGAGAATGGCGGCTCCCTGACGATCATCGCGACTGCATTGATCGACACAGGCTCGAAAATGGACGAGGTCATCTTTGAAGAATTCAAGGGTACCGGTAACATGGAACTTCAACTCGATCGCAAACTCGCCAACAAACGCGTTTATCCTGCCATCGACGTTCCTGCATCCGGAACACGCCGTGAAGACCTCCTGATGAGGGAAGACGAACTCCAACGCGTTTGGATCCTTCGCAAGTTCATGAGCGATATGAACTCAAACGAAGCCATGGAATTCCTGCTCAGCAAAATGAAAAACACCCGGAACAACGAAGAGTTCCTGCTGTCAATGAATGGATAATCTATTCGGACATCCAATAGAAAAACGCAGCCTTCAAGCTGCGTTTTTTATTTTAAGAACCCTCTCCGCGCTTTGTAAAAGTGTTCCTGCCGGAATGATTTGTTGGAGATAATGATTTTGTAAATGAATACGCCGCTGTGAACATATTCTGAAAGGTCAAGCTCAATCTTGTTTTTGCCCTTGTTCGCCCGCCGCGTTGTTGTGAATAACACCCGTTCGGATGCATCGTCCAGCACGCTGATGTTGACCAATTCCGATTTGTCGGTGATAAAATCGATATTCGCTTTGTACTTGATCCTGGATTTTCGATCCTTTGTTTCAAAAACAAAATCCTCGCGTGCGATGAGATTCATATCGCCGTCAACCTCATGGCCATAGATCGAGTAGATATATCGCCCTTTTTTCGAAAGCGTATCGGTCGTTGTGTAAATAGCCTCCGTATCCCCCAGCGCATTGCGTTGCAGGCCGGAGAAATATATCCGGGACGCCGCTTTTTCTTTTTCGTGTTTCCGGTAAAGGCTTACTTCACTGATCTTGAATATCAGGGAGTCCGGAATATGCCATTGCAATGAAATAACAGTGTCCTGCGCTGAAATTTTCAAGATCACGGATTTCATGTTTCTCGCCTGGATCGGTATGCCATTTTTTGTGCTGCTGAACTGAATGTCGAACTCGCACTGATCTCCCAGGTAGCCGTCGATATTCAGCAGATATTCTTTTCCGCCAATCAGGGAATCGATCTTTACAAACATGTCGGACTGATCGGTATAAGATATGCACATTCTCAACTGGTACGACTCTACCTTGCACGGATCACCCTCGAGCACGACGATCTGAACGCCTTGCTGATTGCTGCATTTTTGGTTGGCAATGTTGATGTAGTACGTTCCGGTCTTTGGAGGAATAATCGTAAACCACTGATCATTGTGATAAACCAGGCAGGTACTGGTGAGAACCTTGTTGATACAATCCCATTCGACATTAGCATTTCGGGTCGAGGATGCAAACCACGTATCGTCAAGCGAGAGTTTGATGCGGTTATCTATTGCATTATTGCTGACCTGGCCTGATGACCAATGCGTTGTCACAATGACGAAGAACGAAAGAACGAGGTTCTTCATGGTTGACTATTTCTTTTTTCCTTTTCGTTCATGGAATGCTCCCATAAATGCCGGGTCTTCTTTTTTTCGCTGCCAGTCGATCTCGCGTGCCATTTCCTGCGCCTCCTCAAACGGTGTCTCTGCAATCGGCACGTCAGCGGGAAGCTTTTTCAGGGGAATTTTCTCGCGGATCAGCTTTTCAATTTTCCCGATATGATATAATTCCGCCTCCGTGGCAAAGGTAATCGCTTTTCCCTCCTGAAAAGCGCGGCCGGTTCGCCCGATCCTGTGCACGTAATCTTCATACAGTATCGGAACGTCAAAATTAATAACATGTGAAACCTTCGTAACATCGATCCCACGAGCCGTAACATCTGTGGAGACGAGTATGCGCAACGAGCCTTCTTTAAATTCGTTCACGGCATTGATCCGTGTATTTTGCCCCTTGTTTGAATGAACAACTCTGACCGGCCCCAACTCCTTTCGCTCGATGAATTTGAAAACGTTGTTGGCGACATCTTTTGTCCGTGTAAAAATCATCACCCGGTTTAATTCAGGGGATTTTAGCAGGTGTTCCAGAAAGCTGATCTTGGTTTTCAGGTTCGGTACATAGTAGACTTCCTGCTCCACCTGTCGTGCCGGCGTGGACTGCGGAGTCACTTCAATTTTTACCGGAAACTTCAGGAAGTCTCCCGACAGCCGCTCTACCTTTTCAGGGAAAGTCGCTGAGAAAAGCAGGTTCTGTCTTTTTTTGGATGGAATTACCTCAAGGATCTTTCTAAGCTGCGGCATAAAGCCCATATCCATCATCCGGTCCGCTTCATCAATAACGAGGTATGTTAACTGCTTCACGGGTAATTCACCCTTCAGGTAAATTTCCATAAACCGCCCCGGCGTGGCGACGATGATATCGACCCCCTGCTGAATGGCATCGATCTGTTGCTTGGTTCCGATTCCTCCGTACAGGGCAATGATCTTCAAATCTGTGTACTTCGCAAGCTGCGTCGCATGAGAAGCGATCTGTACCGCCAGCTCCTTGGTCGGAGCAAGGACAAGGGCACGTGGCTCATCTCCCTGCCGGAATTTCAGTTTCATCAGGATTGGCAATACATAGGCCGCCGTTTTACCCGTGCCCGTCTGCGCGATGCCGATCAACTCCTGCCCCCCCATGATCAGCGGAATTACCTTCTGTTGTATTTCTGTCGGTGTCGCAAAGCCCGCTTCCGATAAAGCATTTAGAAGCTGTTTGTTAAGATTAAGATTTTCGAATGAAGGATTAGCTGACACTTTCTTTAATTTTACGCCGATGAGAACCACATTGATCCTTAATGCAAATATAGTTAACGAAGGACAGGTCTTGCAGGGTGATCTGCTGATACGCGATCAGTTTATTGAAAAGATCGGAAGGGATCTGTCATCGGTACGGGCCGATCGGGTTGTTGATGCCAGGGAAAAATACCTGATGCCCGGGGCCATCGACGACCAGGTTCATTTTCGCGAGCCCGGTCTGACACATAAGGGCACTATTTATTCCGAATCGCGGGCCGCGGTTGCGGGAGGCGTGACCAGTTTCATGGAGATGCCCAATACAAATCCACCGGTATTTACACAGCAGCTTCTCGAGAATAAATATGCGATCGCCGAAAGAAGTTCGCTGGCCAACTATAGTTTCTTCGTTGGCGCATCAAATGATAACCTCGAAGAAGTGATGCACACCGATATCCGGAAAGTGTGTGGGCTGAAAATTTTTATGGGTTCATCAACCGGTAACCTACTCGTTGACAACGCAAAAACGCTGGAGGCTTTTTTTTCGAAATTTCCGTCACTCATCGCCACACATTGTGAAGACGAGGAGACAATCCGGAAAAACACCGAAACATTCCGGCAAAAGTATGGTGAAGATGTTCCCGTCAGGTATCACCCCCTGATTCGAAGCGCGGAGGCATGTTTTATGTCTTCGTCTTTCGCGGTGGGACTGGCGAAAAAATATGGGACGAGGCTTCACATTCTGCATATCTCAACCGCGCGTGAAACCGACCTCTTTGATAACACAATTCCGCTTGAAAAGAAAAAAATAACTTCGGAAGCATGTATCCATCATTTGTGGTTTAACGAGAACGATTATGAAAAGCTCGGAACACTGATCAAGTGGAATCCGGCCATTAAAAGCGCAACGGATCAGGAGAAAGTATTCGAGTCTGTTTTGAATGACAAGATCGACGTGATCGCAACGGACCACGCGCCGCATACCCTTGCGGAAAAATCGAACAATTATTTCAAGGCACCTTCCGGTGGACCTTTAGTTCAACACAGTGTGGTAGCAATGTGTGAATTTTATCATCAGGGCAAGATCTCACTCCAAAAGATTGTCGAGAAGATGTGTCACAATCCGGCGATTTTGTTTCAGATATCCAGGAGAGGCTTTATAAGGGAAGGATATTTTGCAGACCTGGTGCTTATTGATCTCAATTCGCCATGGACAGTTGAGAAATCGAATGTTCTGGCAAAATGCGGCTGGTCGCCGTTTGAGGGTCTGACTTTCCGGTCACGTATTACGCATACCTTTGTTTCCGGTCACCTTGCTTTCAAGGATGGCTCATTTAATGAGGGAAAAATGGGCGAACGCCTGCATTTTGAGCGGTACAATTTCTGAGTGATCAAGTTTTTGACGTCGGAAAACATTAATTGAATGATTTTTGATATTTAATTATGGCTCTCTAAATTTGCAGTCCAAATACGGTGGATGTAGCTCAGTTGGTTAGAGCACCAGATTGTGATTCTGGGGGTCGCGGGTTCGAGCCCCGTCTTTCACCCGAAAGCCTTCTTAATGAAGGCTTTTTTTTCTTTGAAGAAGTGCCCCGCTTGCCCGCCGGAGCGCCTCGCGTAGGCGGGTCTTTCACCCGAAAGCCTTCTTAATGAAGGCTTTTTTTTTCTTTGAAGAGCGCCCCGCTTGCCCGCCGGAGCGCCTCGCGTAAGGCGGGCTTGCCCGCCGGAGCGTTTCGCGTAGGCGGGCCACGCCACCGGAGCCCCTCGTACTTTACGCGGCGAAGACTTTTTATTCTCGGAATCCAGGTCCCGCATCAGCCGCTACAAAATAATCCCGGAAGTTTCTCACGCTACCAGCGCATTGGGGTATGTATTTTATAGATTTCTGGTCGGATTTTCCTCAAAATTTTATTAACTCTGGTAGAAAAAATTGTGAGGTGGAGCAACGCATAATTAACTTATTTGACGGGTATACACACGAGCCGCTGACGCGGGAGGGGACTTTCTCAAAAAGTTGGCGGTGCTTCCGGGAAGCACAAGCGCGGCCCTGGCACTGTTGCCCATGCTTGAAGTGAGCGATACAGCTCCGACTCGTTATAATGCTGAGGCAGCTAAACTGGCATGGACGCGTACCACAGAGTTTTTAGAAAAACATTTGAGTTCATGATGGAGAATACCGGCCATGGCTCGATTTTTTGAATGGCATTTGGCATATGATCACGTGGATTGAATTTAACAAACTGTCGCTTGACAAGAAGGTCGGCCTGCTTTATCAGGATGGCACTTTCATTATGTCAATCCGTTATTATGAGTATAAAGTGAACCTCTATTTGCTGGGTACGATCTACCTGGAAGTATTTGTGAATCACAAACAGGCATGTATTGAAAAGATCGTCCCCCTTGATTTGAAGCATTCCCGGATGAAATTCTATTCCGATCAGATCAAACTACCTGAGGAAATTTACAGGCCTTGAAAATAAAAAACCCGATGCGTACACCGGGTTTTTCTATTGATCAATGGTAGTTTCTGGATTAAGCAGTCGCAGCAGCGGACTCTTCGAATTTTTGGGAAATTCTAAGCGTAACGTTTTTCTTCGCCTTGTAACCGCAATAACCGCACAGGTAATGTTTGGCAAGTTCGCCTTCTTCAGTCTGTGTGGGGGTTTTGAGGATCTCTTCTCTTACAACTTTAAAGGTTTGATAGTTGCATTCAGGACACTGCAGCGCATGCAGGTGGCCAGAGTATTTTTCAATTTTCACATAGCCCGTCTCTTCGTCCTTCCAAACATCATAGTCAATGGAGAAAACATTTTCTTCAGCCTGCATTCCCTCATCCAGGTAAGCATCCTCTTCATCTTCGCTGAGAAGCTTCATCTCTTTTCCAGTCTTCGGGGAAATCCGTGGCTTGTAGCGCAATAGTTTCAGACGCTTCTCAATGAAAAAAGGATAGTAGAATTTCAAAAGATTCTGAACAACCAGCGCCACGATCATACCCATGGAAACCGTAGTGAACAGGTAAACAAATATCCACAACGGGGTCAGTTCCTTAATTGTAGAATTTGCGAAAAAGCAACATCCGATAATTAGGATGATAGATGCGATCCATAGGGTCCTGATCTCATGTTTGTTGATGTAATCATACTTTCCCTTTGCATCGTTCATCGTCGAGAGTTTGATGACATGACCGATAACGATCAATAATGCTACCGCCCAAGCTCCATAGGCGATATTCTTTGCCAGTACATTCCATTCTGCGTAATCCTGTTCCATGGTATGGGGTTGGTTTAATAATTACTTCTCCAGTTTCAAATATAAAGTTCGGTTTTTATTTTCCCTAGCGCTAAATGAAGGGAATAATCGCTAAGTGGACACAATTTAGTAAATTCTTTAACAAAAATGGCAAATTTTCCGGACATGAAAATTGCCTGTTGTACAAATATATTTCTCTGTACGGTTGGTTACTTCATTTAAGAAATTGAATGATCGTGTGCGCCGATTCTTCTGGGTTTTCGAACATGCCCATATGCCCCGTATTTTTCATCGGGTGAACTTTGACATCACTGGATAAGGACGCCTGATTTTCAACCGACTCCACGCTGATTCCGGGGTCTTTTTCCCCAACAATAATAAGAATTGGTTTGGGGAATTGTGTCAACACGGCCGTTCGGTCAGGCCGGTCACGCATAGCCTTCGTATAGGCGATAACTGTATCCTTTTTTGCCTGGATCGCTATCTTCCGAACCTGTTCAATTTCGACGTGTTTCTGATCTGCAAATAACGGATTGATAAACCCGCTGGTGAAAGCTTCCGCCCCATTGCGATTGACAAATTCGATTACCTTATCGCGGTTTTCTTTTTTTTCCTTCGGATCGGCGAGCGCGGTTGAATGAAATAAAACGAGTTTCGAAAATAACAGGGGCTCGATTTCAGCCATTGCGAGAACGACATAACCACCGAGAGAATGACCCACAGCGGAACATTCGGTAATTCCCAATCCTTTCAACGCCTGAATTACTTCGGAAGCAGCGTGATCAACCGTATGTGGCTCGCTGAACGCTTCGCTTCTGCCGAAACCGGGCAGGTCAACAAGAATGACCCGGAACGATTTCTCAAGACGGGTAGAAAAATTATCCCAAAGGTGACTGTTGAATGGAAAGCCATGAATCAGAACTACCGGGTGTCCCGATCCGCGTTCTGTTAACTCGATCTTGGCCATTTAAAGAGATTTTACGACAGGTTCGAGCATCTCCATAACGGCCTTTTCAATTCCGTCGGGATCCAATCCACATTCGCGGTGAAGTTCGATCTGCTCGCCGTGTTCAACGACACGGTCGGGAATTCCAAGACGTTTCACTTCAGCGTACAGGTTCTGGTCGGCCATGAATTCAAGCACGGCGCTTCCAAACCCGCCCTGGACACAACCGTCTTCAACAGTAACGAGTTTTTTGAATTTCCTAAAAATGAAATGCAGTAGTTTTTCATCGAGGGGCTTCACGAAACGCATGTCAAAGTGTGCGATTTCCAGCCCCTTTTTCTCCAGCCGCTTGCAAACTTCAACAGCATAGTTGCCAATGTGCCCAATGGTCAGAATCGCCAGCTCGTCCCCGTCGCGAATCATTCTGCCGGTTCCCACTTTTATTTCTTCCATGGGTGTTCTCCAGTTGGGCGTTACTCCCTGGCCGCGTGGATACCGTATTGTGAAAGCTTCAGTTTTCCTTGGCAATTGCGCAGTGTACATCAGGTTCCGTAACTCGGATTCATTCATCGGGGCTGAAACGATCATGTTCGGCAGACAGCGCATATAAACGATGTCATAAGCTCCATGATGGGTCGGTCCGTCCGCCCCGGCAAACCCCGCGCGGTCAAGACAGAAATTTACCGGTAAGTTCTGAATGCAAACGTCGTGCACGACCTGGTCATAACCGCGTTGCATGAATGAGCTGTAAATATTACAAAAAGGAATCAGCCCCTGGGTTGCAAGACCCGCCGAAAAAGTAACTGCGTGTTGCTCGGCAATACCCACATCGAATGCCCGGTCAGGCATTTTGTTCATCATGATGTTGAGCGATGAACCTGAAGGCATTGCTGGCGTGATACCGACGATCTTTTCATTTTGTTCGGCAAGCTCCACGAGGGTATGACCGAATACATCCTGATATTTCGGAGCCTGTGGTTTGTCATGGGTTTTTTTATGGATCTCCCCCGAGATTTTGTCAAATGTTCCCGGCGCATGCCAGGTCGTTGCATTGCCTTTTTCCGCAGGCCCGTAACCTTTGCCCTTTACCGTTACACAATGCAGGATCTTCGGGCCTTTGATGTTTTTAAGATCACCGAGAACCGTTATCAGGTGGTCGATATCATGACCGTCAACCGGCCCAAAGTAGCGCAGATTTAAGGATTCGAAAAAATTACTTTGCGACAGAACGGTTGCCTTGATGCCGTTCTCGATCTTCGATACGATCTCCTGGGCGCTTTTGCCGAAAGTGGAAAGTTTGCCAAGAAGTTTCCATACATCGTCCTTGAGCTTATTGTATGTCCGCGATGTCGTAATATCGGTCAGGTAATCTTTCAGCGCGCCGACATTCGGGTCAATGGACATGCAATTATCGTTGAGAATGATCAGCAGGTTTGAATCTGAGACGCCGGCATGGTTCAGCCCTTCGAACGCTATGCCCCCTGTCAGAGCCCCGTCGCCGATCACAGCAATATGTTGTCTGTCTTCGTATTTTAAATATTTGGACGCAACGGCCATTCCGAGCGCTGCCGACACCGAGGTAGAAGAATGACCTACCCCGAAGGCATCATATGGACTTTCTTTTATTCGGGGAAATCCTGATAGCCCTCCGTAAACCCGGTTCGTATGAAATAAATCGCGCCGGCCGGTCAGGATCTTATGTCCGTACGCCTGGTGCCCGACATCCCAAACCAACTGGTCGTAAGGTGTATTGAATACGTAGTGTAAAGCGACAGTTAGTTCAACAACGCCAAGGCTTGCGCCAAAGTGGCCACCATAAACCGACACGTTGTCGATGATAAAATGCCTCAATTCATCACAAAGCTGGACCAGTTGCGGTTTGTCCAGCTTTTTCAGATCGTCCGGACTGTCGATCTGAGCCAAAAATTTACCAGGGGTAATTAGCATTTTATCAAATTCGTTGCTCAATATAAAACAATAAAGGCCAAAAACTGTTTCATTTCGAGGCTGTCAAAACAAATAAACAGCAAAATTACAGAGGTTTAATCTATAACTCTAATGGATCGGTTCATAATTTCTTCAGGGGATAATTTTTAGGCCATCGTCAATTTTTCCGGTAAATTTGTCGTCCGCTATGAATACACAGGAAAATTTTGAGGTTAAACTCCCGCTGTTCGAAGGCCCATTCGACCTTCTGCTGTTTTTCATCGAACGTGACGAACTGGATATCTACGATATTCCCATTGCCAAGATCACGAATGACTTCCTGGAATACATCCATCATATGGAACACTTCAACATCGAGGTGGCAAGTGAATTCATTCTCGTCGCGGCTACCCTGATGCGTATCAAATCCAAAATGTTATTGCCCAGGCCGCAACTTGACGAGAAAGGAAACGAGATCGATCCACGGGATGAACTGGTAAAGCACCTGCTGGAATATAAAAAATACAAATCAGTACTCGATGTCTTCCACAAGATGGAGGAGAGCGAGCTGATGAAAGAAAAACGCGGTAACCTGCTGAAAGAATTGAAAGGGCTGGCCGAAAGTACGAACGTCGAAGCGGAACTGCAGGATGTTACTGTGTTCAAACTCATGACTGTGTTCGAGAAGGTGCTGAAGCGGTACGAAGCGGAAAAAAACAAACCCGTGCACCAGATTATCCAATACCCCTACACCGTTGAAGGTCAAAAAAAATATCTCGTGGATGAGCTCGGCAAAAAAGCCCGGGTTGCGTTCACCGAACTATTGCAGCTATATCCTTCCCGGATCGGATTGATCTTTAATTTTCTTGCGATTCTGGAAATGCTTGCCTTACAACAGATAAGCATCCAGGTCGGTGAGGGGTTTAACAATTTCTGGGTGTCAAAATTCGAAGCTCAAACTGCGCAGACGGAAACAGCAGGCTGACCCTCGTGATATGTTTCAAGCATACAGGTCGCCGCGATCTGACTTGGCGACTTCGTAAAAAAATGATGACACTTTTTTCGTAACGGCGGTAAAATACCGCTCTCCTTTTTCGGCGGACGCTTTACGCGGGTCGCCGACCCCGGTATCTTTTGTCACCTGAAGCCATTTTCTCTCTGCCCACGCCCAGCCTTCCCTGATCGCCCCGATTCGGAATTTTTTTGCCGCGCCATCTCCCGCCTCTTCCAACGGTCTCACCAGGTCCGGTGTTAAGTGCAGGATCATACTGGTTTCCATTTCGCCTCCATGATCATCCTTGTGTTCAAAAAATTCTTTCTGGTCCACAGCCTGGTACCAGTTACAGCTGCAGATGAACATCTTCGGAAATTCAAGTCCGAGCTGACGGATCATGGTTTTGAAATCATTGCCGCCATGACTGTTGAGTATGATGAGTTTGTAAATCTCCTGTCTGTTTAGGACAGTGACGATATCGCGCAAGACTGCCAGCTGTGTGGTTGGATTCATGTTGATGTCGAGCGTAACATCAAATTGGCCGGTATTAACCCCGAAAGGGATCGTGGGCAGGACAATGACCTTCGCACCCCGTTCCCATGCCTGCCTCGCTGACTCTGCGGCCACGTGGTCCGCTTCAATCACATCCGTGCCGTAGGGCAAATGGAAATTATGTGCTTCGGTTGCCCCCCACGGAAGCACCGCCACCTCGTAAGTGGAATCTTTAACCGTTTTCCAATTACTCTCAGCCAAAATGTAAGGTCGCATCGAAAAATGAATTTAAAGTATCACATTTGAAAACTGTCAACGTGCGAAAAGACGTACAACCTGCCCTGCAGTTTCGTTTAAGCAAAAATTGTCGGCGAATCTGAACTCGATACGCGCATGACAAGGCCGGGTTTTACTCCCGACTGCTTTCCGCTTTCTGCTTTAGCCTGGCCCAACGAAGTCTTTGCACGCTGCAGCATTGCGGACTGCCTACGGGTCAGGGACCGCAATCCTATACACCCGGCCTTTCTTCACAGTCAACTTGTCGTCCCTCAGCCAGGGGTTGTGTCGCTTGAGCAATTTATAATTCGTTCCGTGTTGTTTGGCAAAGTTTATAAGGTTCGGGATCGACTCGTCAACTTTCACATAACGCAAGGCTTCCTCCTGATACAGGTGTTTCGGATTTACATGGAATCCATACCTGACCGGATTGTTGATGATCTCCTTAATGGCGAGCAACCTGAAAACATACCGTGAAGTTTCCTCATTGAGATAAAGGTCGTAATACGAGTCAACTTTTTGCTCGCTGATGGCTTTCTGAAGTCCGGTCATTCCCCTGTTGTACGAAGCGGCGACCAGCGTCCAGTTTCCGAACCTTCCGTATGCTTGTTTCAAATATTTGCACGCCGCCGTAGTCGCCTTCAAAGGATCGTATCGCTCATCGACATCCTTCGAAATCTCCAATCCGAATTCCTTGCCGGACGACTCGAGGATTTGCCAGAAACCGGCGGCCTCTTTCGGGGAAACCACATTCAGCAAGTTGCTTTCGATCAGGGGCAGATACTTGAAATCATCCGGTATTCCGTTTTCGCGGAGAATTTTCTGGATCTGAGGCAACCACCGGCTTGCCCGTTTTATCAGAAAAATCGTGTTGCTGTGGAAGTACGTATTGATCTGGATCTCTTTATCGAGGCGTTCTCTTACATCGGCGATTGCAAGGGGAACCTTTTCTCCGGCGAATTCCATCTTGAGCGGAATGTCGAATGAAACCGCCGCAAGGGGTAGATCCTCCAGCTTGTAAGCAGGACCCGGCACGGCCTCATCGGAGATCGAATCGGAAGCAGTACGCTGTCGATCGCCAAGTTCATTATAGGAAATGTATCCGAACAAAATTATGAGGGAAGCGATCGCGAGAAAATTCGAAAGATCTTTCATCAAAAATTTGGTGACAGCAAATATTTCGAATAAAATTCGTCAATTACCTTAACGGCGTCCTCAGGCTTATCGACAACACTGAATAACTCAAGGTCGTCCGGACTTATCATTCGTTCAGTGATCAGAACTTTTTTGATCCAGTCAATCAAACCCCGCCAGTATTTTTTACCAACCAGCACGATCGGAAACCGGCCAATTTTTTTTGTTTGTATCAAAGTCAGCGCCTCAGTCAATTCATCCAGGGTGCCGAAGCCACCCGGCATCACAATAAATCCCTGGGAATATTTTACAAACATCACCTTCCGGACAAAGAAATAATCGAAAGTGATAAGTTTGTCCTTATCGATGTAAATATTGCCTTGTTGCTCAAACGGCAGGAAAATATTTAACCCAACGGACTTCCCACCCGCCCGGTGTGCGCCCTTGTTACCCGCTTCCATGATGCCGGGTCCACCACCCGTAATAACACCATAACCCTGCTGCACAAGTTTGAATGCAATTTCCTCGGCGGTCTTGTAGTACAGGCTGCTGGGTTTTGTGCGCGCAGACCCAAAGATTGTCACACACGGACCTATCTTGGCCAGCTTCTCCATTCCTTCGACAAACTCCGACATCACCTTGAAGATCATCCAGCTGTTGGCGCCTTTGATCTCGGCCCAGTCCTTGTCCTTGAACGCTGTACGTATCCTGTTCTCTTCTTCAAAGGCCTCTTTCAACAGCTCATCGTCAAGCTTTTTCTTTCGTGTTCTCATAGTTATCTTCGAATCGAAATATACAAACAGATGCAACGAAAAACGATTATTGCCCTATCATCGATCACTTTGGCAATGTTTTGTTTTTCGTGCAGATCGCCATCCGGCGATACCGTTTCGACTTCCGTAAAACCCGACACGGCCTGGGCGATGGTTCCCTTTGTAAAAATTGATACCGCCAATCCCATTCTTCTTCCCGGACGAAACACTTTCCGGTGCCCGGTGCTGAAACAGGAAGTTACCTGGGATGAAAAAGACGTCTTCAATCCCGCAGCTGTTGTGCGCGATGGAAAAGTCTATTTGCTGTTCCGGGCCGAAGACACGATTGGAAAATTTGCAGGCACCTCCAGGATCGGCCTGGCTGTCAGCGATGATGGAATTCTCTTTACAAAAATGAAAGAACCGGTTTTGTATCCCGATAACGATAGCCTTAAAATTTATGAGTGGGAGGGAGGGATCGAGGATCCCCGGATCGTGGAGACTGAAGACGGGATTTATATCCTGACATATACGGCTTACGACGGCAATGTAGCCCGGCTGCTGGTCGCGTCATCACCCGACTTGATCCACTGGACAAAACACGGTCTTGTGCTGACCGGCAAATACAAGAATTCATGGAGTAAATCCGGCGCCATTATTGCAAAACAGGATGGGTCCAGGATCGTCGCGCACAGGATCAGTGGAAAATACTGGATGTATTTCGGAGATACAAATCTGTTCATGGCGTCATCCACCGATCTTATCCACTGGCAGCCTGTAGAGGAGGGTGGAAAACTCAAGGCCGTGCTGCAGCCGAGACCAGCGTATTTCGACAGCAGACTGGTCGAGAGCGGACCTTACGCGCTTGTGCGGGACGAGGGCATCCTTTTGCTTTACAATGGCATGAACCTCGACAGCGCAGGGAGAGATCCAAACATTGAAAGAGGTGCTTATTGTGCGGGTCAGGCATTATTTGACGCGACGGATCCGACAAAATTGATCGGCAGACTTGAACGCAATTTCATGGCCCCGGATAGACCCTACGAGATCACGGGTCAGGTAAACCATGTTTGCTTTTTAGAGGGGTTGGTTCCCTTTCGCGATAAGTGGTTTCTGTATTACGGCACGGCGGATTCGAAAATTGCGGTCGCCGTTCATCCGTGAGCTTATGCGAGAACCAGCTCGATTAATTCTTTCTGAACATTCCAGTCTTTGGCAAGCTTTAGCATGGCCGTTGCCTCCATTTCAGTCACGTAACCTTTGAGGTTGTTGGCCTGCCAAACCATGTTGATCAGCTCGATTCTTTTTTCCCTGCTGTAATCACCGATTATGTCATTCAGATAGGCCCTTGCTCGTTCAAATGCCGTCACATAGTCCTGAGCAATGTAATCCATAGCCCAGGAGTATTCCGCGGCAGCCCCCAGCTCCTGTGATGTGCGGTCAAGATCTGCTTTCTCCATCTCATCAAGTCCGTGATAATGAAAAATCACCGACTTCAAAAGCATGTATACGCGTTTCTCTTCGGATTGAATTGTGGCGGTCATCATCTCAAAATTACGAAAGTTAAGCACCGTCCGGATCGTTGGTCAAAAATAAATCGGCCGAGATCCGGTCGGCGACCAGTTTACCTTTTCTCGTCAGTTTAAGGCAGTTATCTTCAAGATCCGCAAATTTATTATCGACCAACCGGGAAAGGTATTCACCGTTGTCGGCAACGAGGTCATAATTGAACTGTTTTTTCAACACATCGAGATTACAGCCCCACATCGTTCGGAGGGTGGTCATCAGATAATCATTGATACGGTCTTCCCGCGAAAGTTTTTCGACTTCGAAAGGTATCTTATCCTGCCGTATTGCATTCACATAAAGCGGGTTGTTCCGGATATTGAATTGCCGGCATGCGCCATTATAGGAATGTGCGCTTGGCCCGACGCCCAAATACTTTGCCCCTTGCCAATAGCTGCTGTTGTGACGAGAAAAGAAACCCGGCTTGCCAAAATTTGAGATTTCATATTGAACGTAGCCCGCACCAGTGAGCAGATCTGTGAGAAGTTCCATTTGTTCCGCGGAATCTTCGTCGGTGATCGGTGTAAGTTTACCACGCTTGAACCAGTTGCCGAAGACCGTCTTGCTTTCTATTGTGAGGGAATAAGTCGAGATGTGCTCGGGATTCAGTCGAAGCGCGTGCCGGATATTGCGTTGCCAGGTTTCCATCGTTTGACCCGGTATTGAATAGATCAGATCGATGCTGAGATTCCGGAAGCCGGCCGATCGCGCATCTTCAAAACATTTACTGGCGGCTGCCGCGTTGTGTGATCTGTTGAGGAATTTCAGAACTTCATCATCGAAAGACTGGATTCCAATGCTCAACCTGTTTATACCGGCGGATTTCAGCTCGTTTAACTTAATGATCCCCAGATCATCCGGATTGGCTTCAAGTGTGATTTCGGGATCCGCAGAAATTGTAAAATTTTTATCGATGGCACCAAAGATCGCCCCGAGATCTGACGCCTCGAGCAATGACGGTGTACCACCACCGAAGTAGATGGTGTCGATGTCCTCGTTGCCGAGATAAGCATGCTGAAGCGACAGCTCCGAGACGATCGCCGACACCATATCAGCCTTGAGCGCGGTATTTGTTGAGAAGTGAAAATCGCAATAATGGCAGGCCAGCTTGCAAAAAGGAACATGTATGTAAATTCCGCCCATATTGATGCGCAAACTTACGCGATTTCAAAAACACAACAATTCTTCCATACTTTTGCGGTCTATGTTGAAAATGATATTTCTGGCATTCCTGGGCAGTTGTGTTTTGGTCACTGGATTCGCGCAGGAAAAATTTATTAATAAAAAAGACCTGCAGCCTGAATGGCTTGCATTCGATGGGACTGCATTCCAACCCGTGGCCGAAGACGTATCAGGTCGGACCAGCAGCATTCACTTCAGCATCAATACAAGGGCCTATCCGAAACATTACATTCAGATCAAAAGCCGGAAAAAATTTTATGTTTTTATCAACGGGAAACTGATGCGTGAATCGCATGGCGTTTGTTTGCTGTCGCTGGACAGTTTAAAAGCGCGGTTATCCGAAACCGATCTGACGTTCTCCGTATATCAGAAGAAGATCGACCGGCGGGATCTGAAAACTTTTCTGGTAGCGGCAGGTTCAACAACGCCTGTGTTATCGGAAATGGAAACAAAACCCGCATCATTCCTTCGCGATTTTGTGGTGCTTGCAGGCTTACTGCTTACGGTTTTTTTTGTTGTCATGATACGCGTCCAGCCTAAACTTGCTTCGGATTATTTTTCGGTAAGACGGGTCATTTCATTGCGCGAGGGTGACGACAACCAGGCGCACGCCCGTTTTGCGATCACCTCAAACCTTTGGTTCTATATTTTTTGCAGCCTGCTGATGGCATTGTTCATGCTGATCCTGTTTTATCATTTGCCAGGGGATTATTCGATAACAACCCGGTTCGACAGCCGCTCGTTTTTAGGAATTTTTTCCGACTGGATCAAATTGAGTTTTATCATTTTAACGATCCTGCTGACAAAGATCGTCCTGATCTTCATGCTTTCTAACTTGTTTGGCTTCAGGGGAATTGCCGGTGTACATTTTTTTAACGGCATCCGGGTGTTGTTGATCGTTACAAGCACGTTATCGGTGATCGTCTTCATTTATTTTATTTCACGTGGTCAGGATTTTTCAATTTATACGACTTTTCTCTTCACCCTGGTGATCACGCTTGGTATATGGATCGGACTCGTATTTTTCAAACTCAGCAACAGGGTGGAACACTCGATGTTTCATTTATTTTCGTACATTTGTGCCACTGAAGTTATACCGTTGTTAATAACGGTGAAGGTACTGTTTCAATAGTTTGATTTTACGTTTTTTACGTGCTGATATGAGTGAAATTGCCACTGACAGGATGCGTAAAGTGAAGAGCATCCTGGTTACCCAAGAAGCTCCCAACGATGCCAACTCCCCATACTTAAAACTTGCTGAAAAGTTTAATCTCAAGATCGATTTCAGACCCTTTATCCAGGTTGAACCCGTGCCAGTCAAGGAGTTCCGGAAGCAGAAGATCGAAATCCTGAATCATACAGCGATCATCTTTACCAGCCGTAACGCCGTCGACCATTTTTTTCACATCTGCCAGGAATTGAAGGTCGACATGCCTCCGGAGATGAAATATTTCTGCATCTCCGAACAGACCTCCAATTATCTTCAGAAGTACATCGTCATCCGCAAAAGAAAGATCTTTACGGGCTTAAAGACCGCGCAGGATCTTCTGGAGATCCTCAAGAAGCACAAAAATGAAAAGTACCTCTTCCCCTGTTCCGATATCCGCAAGAACGACATCCCCGACTTCCTGAAACAGAACGGGTATAACTACACGGAAGCCATTATCTATCACACCGTTGCAGCGGATTTGTCTGACCTGAAAGAGGTGTTTTATGACATCCTTGCATTCTTTAGCCCGTCAGGCATAAATTCATTATTGGTTAATTTTCCTGAGTTTAAGCAAAATAATACACGCATAGCGGCGTTTGGACCTACAACGGCCAAGGCTGTTCGAGATGCCGGATTGATACTTGACATAGAAGCCCCTCTGCCCAACGCGCCATCGATGACCGGCGCACTAGAACTGTACATAAAAAAAGCCAACGGCATTAAATAACAGCTTCATCCTTTGTATTTTATAAAGTGCTGTATTTTATTACACTTTAATTACATGTACGTTGAAAGTGTCAGGAAAAAGCATTTACTTTAAATCCTATTTTTTCAACTTAATGCTGAATCGCGCCTTTTATATTTTTTTGATTGTCATGTCGGGGGTGCCGGCGATGGCGCAGCAAGATCCCCAGTTCACCCAGTACATGTTTAACAATCTGTACATCACTCCGGCCTACGCGGGAGTTGATGGCGTGACCCAGGCGACGTTCTTCCACCGCAGCCAGTGGCTCGGTTATGAATCCAGTTTCGGAGACGGAGGCGCACCGACAACGCAGATGCTGAACTTCAATACACCGATCTTCAAACTTCATAGCGGCTTTGGATTTTATATCACTTCCGACAAGCTCGGTCCGCAGGTGAACAACGAGATCCAGGCGATGTACGCATATCACCTCGGCATCAAGGACAGCAAGCTAAGCTTCGGCATCAAGGCAGGCGTGTATTCTGTTTCGGTGAATGGTTCACACTACCGCTGGATTCAGGATGGTGATCCGTTGATCATCACCGGAAAAGAATCGCAGATACGGCCCGATCTTGGGATCGGAGTATTTTACAGGGCTGAAAAATATTACGGTGGTTTTTCGGTAAACCATCTTTTGCGTTCGGAGTTTGACTTCGGCGTTGACGAAGCCAGAAATGCGTTGGAAAATCATATGAACTTTACCGCCGGGTATTTTTATGAAGTGAATTTTGATTTGAAACTTAATCCAACCGTCCTTGTTAAAACCGATTTCAAAGAATATTCTTTCGATATTGGAATAATTGCTACCCTGAAAGACAAGATGTGGGGCGGTTTGTCGTTTAGACAATCAGAGGCCGCAAACGTTTTGTTAGGCTATAGCTTTTTGAAGGAGAAATCATTGAAACTGGGATACTCGATCGATGTGATTGTGAAGGACCGGGAAGCAAAAGAAAATTTTTCCCACGAGGTCATGTTGAGCTACCAATTGCCGGTTGTGATAAATAACGGCAAAAAAGTCGTTAGGACACCCCGGTACAGGCACTAAGCGGCAATAAGTTTTGGTTTTATTAAGATTTTGTGGAATTTAGAAATCAGTTTTTAAAAATACAGACATATCCGTTATCTTTCGAATCTTGTAATTTTTCAAATAAGTATGAATAGATCGGTTTCTTCTAAACTAGTGTTAATCTTAGCGGGTACTGTTGCCACTGCCTGTAGTCTCCTCGGATTAGGTGGTAAACGCGGCGGAGATCAGGGGGAACTGGTCGGCGTACCCGGAAGAGAGGGCTGGGTCATGACCATTCCTTATGGAATGGTACCAATTCCTGCCGGGACATTTCATATGGGTCAGGCAGACGAGGATCCTGCGTCTACTCAGATCAACTATAACAAGCAGGTCACCATCGGGTCGTTCTTTATGGATGATACCGAAATCACAAACAACGAGTATCGCCAGTTCACAAACTTTTATCTGGTTGATCAGGGGACCATCGAAGGATTTGAAACCGTTGACGCTGAAACTTTCCGCCAGCTCTACTACCCTGATACATCAGCTTGGGTGAGGGATTTTGCCCACCATATGGGTGACCCGATCCAGGACTACTACTACTGGCACCCTGGCTATGACGACTACCCGGTTGTTGGTATAGACTGGGACGCTGCGGTGTTCTTCGGAAAATGGAGAACTGCTTACCTGAACGATTACAGAAAAAGCATTGGCGATTTCCCGATGCCCGAATTCAGGTTACCATCTGAAGCCGAGTGGGAATATGCTTCGCGTGGCGGCCGTGACATGGCGAAATACCCCTGGGGTAACCCTTACATCAGAAATTCGAAAGGTTGTATGCTGGCCAACTTTAAGCCTGGACGCGGAAACTTTTACGATGACGGTTTTGCTTACACCTCACCAGTTCAATCATACTTCCCGAATGATTACGGATTGTATGACATGGCAGGTAACGTTTCTGAATGGTGTCTCGACGACTTCAACCCCGCCTCGGTGCCTACCGTGTGGGATCTGAACCCTCAATACATCGACGAAAGAACCAATCCCGAAAGCAGCAAATACAATCCGAGAATTCCGCCCAAAAAAGTTGTGAGGGGCGGCTCGTGGAAAGATGTTGCGTACTACCTGGAAACCGGTACCCGTACTTTTGAATTCAAGGATTCCACCAGAGCTTATATTGGTTTCAGATGTGCACTCACGCACCTGGGTCGGTCTTCTGGTCAGGAATTTTAGGCGAGTAATCTCTAATTATTTAACTATACTTAACTATACTTATAGAACTTAAACCTTACTAAAATGAGCAAGAAAAAAGGCGGATTCACAGAGCTTATTTACAAAACCATCATGCCAAAGGTATATGGTATTGGTGCTGCTGTTGTTATTATCGGGGCGTTGTTCAAAATTCTACACATGCCTGGCGCAGATGAAATGTTGATGATTGGTTTGTCGGTAGAAGCAGGTATCTTCTTCCTGAGCGCCTTCGAACCACCTCATAGTGAAGTTGATTGGTCAAAAGTGTATCCTGAACTTGCTGAAGAATATGAAGCGCCCGCTGCTGCTCCCCGTCTTTCAAATAAACAGGGTGGTGCATCCCTGACGCAACAGCTGGACGTGTCTCTGGAAAAAGCGAAGATCGGTCCGGAATTGCTGGATAGCCTCGGCAAAGGTTTGACGAATCTTGCTGAATCAGCAAAGAAAATGTCGAATCTTTCTGACGCGGCCGTTGCCACCAACGACTATGCAAAGAATGTTCAGACTGCATCCAAGTCGCTGATGGAAATGAACAAGTCATACGATGTAGCGATCAAAGCCGTATCCTCCATGGCTGACGCTTCAAAAGATGCAGGTGAATATCACAACCAGGTTCAGAAAGTGACAAAAAATCTTGCCGCCCTGAACTCTGTATACGAGATGGAGCTGAAAGATGCCGATAGCCACGTGAAGAATATGAACAAGTTTTACGAAAGCCTGACAGGTGCTATGCATGGTCTGTCAAAGGTTGGCGAAAATACTTCAAAGTTCACAGGTGAGCTTGGTAAGCTTACAGATAACTTGTCCGCACTTAACAAGGTTTATGGCAGCATGCTCACTGCTATGAAGGGTGGACAAAACTAATTTGACTTTTTTAGGAACCAACTATTCTAATAATAAACGAATATGGCAGGCGGTAAGGAAACACCCAGGCAAAAGATGATCGGTATGATGTACTTGGTACTCACCGCTCTTTTAGCGTTGCAGGTAAGCAGTGCGGTTCTGGAAAAATTTGCGATCATCGAAGTCACTTTAAGGGAATTGGTGGGTGAACAGCAAGAACAGAATGCGAAGTCCCTTGAGGCGATTATTAATGAAGCGGGAAAAAGCCAGCGCCCCGTGGTTTTACACGCTAAAGAAAACGCTCAAAAAGTCAGGGATCTGACCTTGACTACAATGGCGAATATCGATAAACTCAAAGTAACAATGATGAGTCTGTCCGGCACTGATAAGATCGAGGAAAAGCTGATCAATGATCACGGTTCTAAGGTTGCCGCGATGATGATGTCAAAGCAGGAAGGTAAAGATTTTGAAAACCTGTTGAATGACTACGTTGCGAAACTCAAAGAACTCACCGGACTTACTGCAAAAGAATTCCCCACTTTGGCAAAAGCGCCAAAAGACATTGAAATCTTTAAGGAAGATACGGATCATGCAAACAAGAATTTTTTGACCTTCACATTTGAGAATACACCGGTTATAGCCGCCTTGGCATCTGTCACGCAGATCCAAACCGAGATTCTGGAATATGAAACGAAAGCGCTCAATAAATTATTGGCCGACGCTGGTGTTGGTAAAGTAAGTTTCGACAACATGGTGCCAATGGTGCGTCCGATATCTTCGGTTGTTGCAGCGGGTGCCACCTACGAGGCTGACATGTTCATCTCCGCATCATCTTCCTCTTTTAACCCGGAAATGTTCAAGGATGGAAATAAGATTGAGGTGATTGATTCTCCCGAAGGGTTGAAGATGGGTAAGGTCAAGTTTATCGCACAGGGTGGCGGTTATGACGCGAATGGAATGGCCAAAAAGAGTTTCAAGGCCGAGATCAAGCTGCCCGACACCACCCTTACAAGAACTATTGAATATTTCGTAGCTCAACCGGTTATCCGTGTAACTACCGGTAATGCTCCGACTCTTTATATGAACTGCGGTAATACGGTGAACATCGAAGTTCCTACTTTGGGTGCCTCGTACAACCCTTCTTTCAGTTCTCAGGGTGCCGATATCAGAAAAGGCGATAAGCCCGGCAAGGTTACGATCATCCCCAGCCAGCGAAAGATCACCGTGGGCGTGAGCAATGGTGGAACCTTCATCGGCAATCAAAATTTCGAGGCAAAAAATATTCCTGAGCCTCGCTTCGTTGCTTATGTAGGCAATACCCCTGTCGACCTTAGACAAGGTATCAAGCCGAACCAGGTGAAGAGCCTGCGCATCGTGGTTGAGCCGGATGAGAACTTTAAGGAAGAAGTTCCGAAAGACGCGCGTTATGCGATCAAGAGAATGGACGTCACAATGGGTAGTGGTGCGACGCCAAAGGCACAGATGCCGGCTAACAACGGTAGCCCTGACCTCGGCCCCTGGTCTGCCCAGGCGCGTGCAGGTGACAGGATCGTGTTTGTGATCAGGGATGCCGCAAGGAAGACCTATACAGACACCGAAGAAAAAGTAAACATCAAAGGATCAAACGGCGTAATCTTTGTTCCGATAAACTAAGAGAATATGTTCAGAAGGTATTTAAGCGTATTCCTGTTAACTGGTGCTTCCGTATCAGCTTTCGCCCAGGCAGAAGTAGAATCTGCCGAAGTGGATGCCTCATTCAAAACCGAAATGGAGCAACAGTATAATCCAAACTCCTTAAACCCGATCCCTGCCTATGAGCAGCTTTATAAGATCCGGGTATGGAGAAAAGTGGACCTGCTTGAAAGACAAAACAAAGGATTCTTTGCGAGAAATGGCGAGATCTCTAAGCTCATCATGGACGCGGTTATGTCGGGTGAAATCGTGGATATCTATGCCAGCGATTCACTCACGACCAAAATCAGCAAGGAAGAATTTACCAGGCGGATGCAACAGGAAGAAGCGACACAATACCCTCCGTGGGTTCCCGCGAATGACTTTTATACCGACGATATCGTAACGTATAATGGTAAAAATTATCGCGCACTTCGCGACAGCAAAGGTAAGAACCCCGAAACGTCTGTGGATGACTGGTCCGCAACTTCGGAAGGAAAAGCAACAAATTTTCTCCCGAACGATGTCAGCAACCTGACGACGGTTGAGGATGTTATTTTCGATAAGAGAAGATCACGCGTATACAGGGACATCCAGGCATTTCAGCTTTCTGTTCCTGGTTCAAAAACGAAAACAGCGTTTGACCAGCCCCTGGGATGGTTCAAATACAAAGACCTTGAAAAAGTGTTCAGGGCGCATCCCCAAAAAGCCGTGTGGTTTAACAGGATGAACACAGCTCAGAACAAGAATTTTGCGGATGCCTTCTTATTGGGCCTCCATCACGGAACGATCTTCAAGGTCGAAAATCCTGAAGACGAAGACATCTTTACCCAGTACTCCGTCAACGGCAGGCCATGGCGCGAAGCTGTATGGGCTACCGAGGAATGGGAAATTAAGCTCATGGAAAGAGAACATAACCTCTGGGAATTCTAATCCGCTTTAATATCAAAAGAAGGAGATCGTGATATCTCCTTTTTTTATTTTAAGCCCTTCACGATCTCGGCTTTCTGCCGGCCCACTACTTGTTCCAGCTCCTCAAAAGTGGCTTCCTTGATCTTCTTTACGGACTTGAAATGACGCAGCAGCTTGTCGGTTGTTTGCTTTCCAATCCCCTTGAGTTCCTGAATCTCTGTTCTTATCTGCGCCTTCGACCGCTTTTGTCTGTGGAATGTGATGGCAAACCGATGGGCTTCATCCCGTATTTGTTGCAGTAACATCAGACCGGGCGATTTCTTGCTGATATGCAGCGGCAGCGGGTCTTCCGGATAGTAGATCTCTTCCAGTTTTTTGGCAATTCCAATAATTGGGATTTTTCCGTAAAGTTGAATTTCCGCCAATGCCTCGCATGCGCTGCTCAATTGCCCCTTGCCTCCGTCGACAACGATCAGGTCCGGAAGCTGCGTCTGCTCTTCAATGATCCGTTTATAGCGCCTTCCGACGATCTCCTTCATGGAGGCAAAATCATTTGCGCCTTCAACCGTCTTCACATTAAAGTGGCGATAGTTTTTTTTATCAGGTTTCCCGTTGAGAAATCTTACCATTGAAGCAACAGGTGTTGTTCCCTGGAAGTTCGAGTTATCGAAACACTCAATGACAATCGGCAAACTCTGCAGCTGCAAGTCCTTTTGTAAAATGGTGAGGATTTCAAGCTGCCTGCTTTTTTTTCCTTCGCGCTGAATTTCCTTGTCTTTTTTCAGCTCCAGGGCATTTCGAACGGAAAGGCTGATCAGTTTTTTCTTGTCACCGATTTTCGGAACAATATTTTCGACCTCTTCGTCCAGCAGCGTGATGGCGACATTGCTGAGGATCGTCTGGTTTTCTCCCAACCGCAGTTCCTGCGCTGCGAAGCTGAGCAGCTCTTCATCGGATTCATCCAGCTTCTTTTTTATTTCGACCGTTTTCGAAAACACAATCGCCCCTTCCTTGATTTGCAGGTAATTGACGTACGCATACTCCTGTGTACTTGTGATCGTGAGCACGTCGATGTCGGTAAGCGCGCGGTTAACCACCAGCGATTTGGTCTGGAAGCGTTCGAGTGTGTCCAGTTTTTCCTTGTAACGCTGTGCTTTTTCAAACTGCATATTCCCAGCGGCGTCCTGCATTTGCGAACGGAAGTACTGGTAAACGATGCTGATATTGCCTTTAAGAATATTCCTTGCCTGTTCAATTTCCTCCTGGTATTCCGTCTCCGATTGTTTGCCTACACAGGGACCTTTGCAGTTTCCAATATGATACTCGAGGCATACTTTATACTTTTCCTGCTCGATGTGTTGTTGCGTCAGCAGCAGGCTGCAGGTTCTGATCGAGTAAAGCTTGTGAATAAGGTCGAGCACATTTTTCATCGCTACCACGCTGGAATACGGTCCAAAGTATTCGCCTTGCTCCGGCAGGTATTTCCGTGTGTAGATGATGCGCGGAAATCGTTCTTTCAGAATACAGATGTATGGAAAGGTCTTGTCATCCTTTAAAAGTATGTTGTACTTGGGCTGGTTTTGCTTGATGAAATTGTTCTCCATCAGCAGCGCGTCAAACTCCGAATCCGAGACCGTGTAATCGATCAGCTGGATCTCCGAAACCAGTCGAAGTGTTTTTCGGTTGACCCCGGTGTTCTTGTTGAAGTAACTGCTTACGCGTTTTTTTATATTCTTCGCCTTCCCGACATAGATCAGGGTGCTGGCTGAATCATAGAACCTGTAAACGCCCGGTGAGTCAGGCAAACGTGCGATGGCCTGTTTTAAATCCGACATAACAAATTTGTTCCTATTGGATATCCTCCAGGGTGATTTCATCCTGAATGGGAGTCGCAACCGAGTCAGCTTGCTGGTACGCGTCACAGTTTAAGGACATGTCAAGCCGTGATGGCCTTTTGAATTGCCCTTTTGGGTAACCCAGTTCAGGATGTTCATAGATTTTCACCATGAATTTATCCCAGATCGGGCGGGCTGATTTGGAACCGGAGCCAAAGCCCCACGATGGGAACCTGATCGCCCTTTCGTCGCCGCCGACCCAGACACCAGTGACCAGGTTGTGGGTGATGCCGATGTACCATCCGTCCGACGCATTGTCCGTGGTACCTGTTTTGCCGCCGATCTCGTTGTCCTTCTTCAATACATAGCTAAGGCCTCTCGAAGTTCCCTGCTCGTCTGTAACACCGCCCTGAAGCATGTACACCATCTTGTAGGCGGTCTGCTCATCCATCGCCTGGCGTGTGTTAGGAACAAATGACTCGAGAACGTTGCCGTTCTTGTCTTCGATACGCGTGATGATATAGGGCTTGATATAAATGCCGAGATTGACAAAGCTGCAATACGCGGCGACCATTTCTTCAAGTGTCACATCGCTTGTGCCCAATGCCAGGGAATATACCGGATCCAGCTTGCTTTGGATACCCAGTCGCTGGGAGAATTCAACTACATTCTGCGGCTTGACGCGGTCCATTAGTTGAACGCTGATTGAGTTGATCGACCTTGCGAGGGCCTGCCGCAAGGTTAATTTCTCGCCAGACCCCTTGGTGCCATCGGCGTTGTCGGGATTATAAACCCCGCCTGAGATCTTAATCGTGGGTGAAATATCCAGGAATTCGTGGCATGGCGAATAGCCGTCTTCAATTGCTTTGCCGTATACAAATGCCTTGAAGGTTGAGCCAGGCTGCCGCGTTCCCTGCCGGACGTGATCATATTTAAAATATTTGTGGTTGATTCCGCCGACCCAAGCTTTCACTGCTCCCGTTTCAGGGTTCATTGCAATAAGCCCGGATTGCAAAAATCTGTTGTAATAATTAAGCGAGTCCATGGAGCTGAACAAAGTATCACGCTCACCTTTCCAGCTGAAAACGGTCATCCGTTTTTTCATATTTAGCATGATGTTGATTGAGTCGGTGTTCTCACCATACTTTGCGGCAAGGCTACGGTAAGTATCAGTCCGTTTGATCTTGCGTTGCAGGAAGTTTTTGATTTCGCCTCCGTTTTCATCCGTCCATGGATTACGGTTCCGCAGCTTCCATTGGTATTCGAATTCTTTTTGCAGCTTGGTCATGTGCTCTCCCATTGCTTCCTCGCCGTAACGCTGGAGGCGGCTGTCAATTGTCGTATAAATTTTCAATCCCGATTCCCAAAGATCATAATTGTGTTCCTTGCACCAGGTCATGAGATCATTGCGGACAACGCTTCTGAAATATGTTGCGAGTCCTTCATTTTGATTTTGAACTGCGTAATGCAATTCTATCGGCAGCGACTTAATTGAATCATATGCAACCCGGTCTGCGATGTATCCATGCCTGTATAATTTCCATAATACTTCGTTGCGTTTCTTCAGGGAATTATCGGGATTCGTGACGGGGTTGAATTTTGTAATCGCCTGAAGCATCCCGACAAGGACCGCCGATTCCTGGACGTTCAGGTCTTTGGGTTCTTTGTTGAAATATGTTTCCGCCGCTACCTTGATGCCGTAAGCGTTGCTGCCGAAGGAAGTCGTATTGAGGTACATGGCAATGATTTCCTCTTTCGTGAAATTTTCTTCGAGCCTGACTGCGATGATCCATTCTTTCGTTTTGCTGATGAGGATTTTGAATGGTCCGCCAAGCCTTGAAAGGCTGCCCTCGAGTTCGTCGCCACGTGTACTGAAAAGATTTTTTGCAAGCTGTTGGGTGATGGTACTGCCGCCGCCTTCGGGATTAAAAGTCATCAGTCCCCAAAACACGCGCATATAGGCCCAGAAATCCATTCCGGAATGTTCATAAAATCGGTGGTCTTCGGATAACAGAAGCGTGCTAACCAGATCGGGCGACAGCTGATCGTATGTGACCTGGCTGCGATTAAACCGGAAATAGCGTCCAAGAGACACTCCGTCTGCGGAGATCAATTCCGAGGAAAGGTCATTTTCCGGGTTTTCGATTGCTTTCAAGCTTGGCATGCCGCCATATAGGCCAAGTCCGAACATGTCATTATTGACTGTATAGATGTATAAAGGGAATCCAATGACAACACACAGAAAGAGGATCCATATCGCCTTCACTACTTTGGCGAACCATTGCGTTTGCCTGAGGAAAACATTACTGGTTTTCTTTCGGATAGTTTTTTTCAAAGAATTGCTGGTACTCATCAAGGCCTTTGGTTCGGTAAAAGATGTCAAAGTTATCTTTTGTAATTACAAAATTATCGAATTTATGGTTTCTGAATTCGTTAATCCGTGGAAGGTTTTCATTAAAAGTTCGGTAGTAATCTATTGCCGTCGTAACATTGGAAAGATCGGCCACGAAAGTCATGTTATATTGATCATTAAAGGTCAGGTTGGAGATCTTAAGATCAAGCTCCGGGAAACTCGCCTGGTTAAACTTTTCCAGAACAGCCGGTACCAGGTTTTCTAATTTTTCACCTGTCTTATACAAGATGACAAAATAATGAGGCTCCTCAAGCGAGCGGATATATTGAATACCTTTTTTCTTCTCCTGGTTTTGCAGGAATGACCTGGAAGTTTCAAGTAGTGTTTGTGCGTATGCGCCAATGTCGGTTCCCGTATGCTTTTGCGCGAATTGATCCAATTTGTACTGGTATTTATAAATATCCTCCGTTTCGCCGGTGATCAATATTTGAAGTAATTCCATCGAAGGCGTGAATACTGTTTCTCCAAGTGTCTGAGCCGTCTGGAGAACCGAGTCGGCCGCGCGAAAATTTCCTGCTTCGAAATACGCGTATGCCTCCTTATACAGCAATTTTTGTTTCTCGGCCGCCTGGCTCGACTCCTGAAGATACGCCGGGTTCACCAGAATTTTGGCAAAAGTTGAGTTAGGATGTTTTGATTTAAGTTCGTTGGCATATTTTTCCGCCAATTCAGGATCGGTGTCTTTTACAATCAGATAAAGCGTATACAGAACTTCCGGTTCGTATCCAGTTTCCGGAAAACGTTCAAGCAGGGTTGAATACGCAGTGATGGCATTGGCATTTTCATGGAGTTTGAAGTAATAGATCTCGGCAAGTTTAAAATAGGCTTCCTCGATTTTTTTGTACGCTTCTTCCCGCGCTTCGGGGGTGCGTGGTATCTCTTTGTCTATTCGTGAGAATTCAACTTCTACAGGATCGGCGGCGACTTCTTCTGTTTTTGTGGCCTGTGAGGCCGCACCACCGTTTTCTTTTTCATCTGTTCGCGACGTTACGCTCGAGAGTTCGCGCATGGACCGGCGCCAGTTATCCTGCAATTGGATGGAGCCCCACAGTCTGACAAATTCAACCTGGCCGGCGGCGAGTGTAGCAGGATTGCTGAAATACCAATCCGTATTTTCCGGTTCACCGGCTGTCCCTTCTTCATCGTCGCTGTTAAAAATGTTGCTGTTGTCGGTGACCGCGATCTCGATTCGGTTTGGTCTTTTCTTCTGCCTCGATTTCCTCAATTCCTCTTCCTTGACCCTCGCAGTTACGACGGAGTCTACTATTGCTCTAAGCGCCACGGAGTCAAGCGAGGAGAGACTTAGCAGGCTGTCCTGCCATTGGATGGTTCTCAGATGTTTTACAAACTCGTTGAGAATTTCCTGACGTGTTTTGATCTGTTCATATCCTTCGAAATCCTGCGGCAACGCGCTGATCGCGCTGTCATAATACGCGCTGGAAAGTTCGTAGTTTTTCAAGGTATCATAATAGATTTCACCGAGGCGCAGATAGGCTTCGCCATCAATCCTTTTGTTTGTACCCTGCTTGATCGACAGGTTGAAATTTTCAATCGCTTCCTTCAGGTTGTTTTGTTTTAGCTCGAAGACTCCCATCTCGTAAAAGATCTTGTCTTTGAATTCTTTGTTTTTAAGATCTTTCAGCAATTTTCGGAATGATTTGCGGGCGGTGTTGACATCCTTGCTGCGTGAGATCTCTGTTACCTGTGCCATGTAAAGGCGCGCATAAAAATCTACTTCGTATTCCGGATTCGTTGAGAGACATTTCTTGTAAAAGTTGTAGGCTTCCGCTTCAAAGCCGAGTTTCTGATAAACCTGTCCAATAATAAAATAGATCCGTCCGCTCCGGTCCTTTTTTTTCAGGTAAGGACTCGCTTGTGTAAGATTTCTCACCATGTTATCATAGTCGTGATGCAACTGGTAGTAATAGGCTTTCTCGAGCAACAGTCTTTTTTTATTGACCTTATTCAGATCCTGTTTCTGTAAAAAGTCAATGGCCGCTTGCGCATTGTTGAATTCTTTATGCTCGATATAAGTGCGGATCAAATTGAGGATTGCCGCATGCTTTGTATCGGGATTTTTGCTGACCTTGTTGGTGTATTTGAATGTCTGGATTGCATTCCCCCAATCCATGCTGTAAAGTCTGGCCTTGCCCACGAGGATGTACGCATCATCGACCCATTTACTGTTTGGGTGACGCTGAATGGCAATCGAGGCCATTTTGATCGCCTCCTGTATTTCCTTTTCGAAGCTCTTGGAGATTGAGGAATCGAAACTGGGATATAGCCACAATATGCGGTTATAATCATCGACCTGGCTCTTGCGAATAGCCGCTTCGACTTTCTCGATTTCATCCCGCGCATAGTAGTAACCGTTATAATGCGCGGTTGTGTTATGATAGGCCTTGCTGGTCCAGGTATTCGTTTCTGACGAACAGCCGGAAAAGATCACAACTATCAGAACAGCGTATAAAAGGAGATTTCTCAAGTAAGGTCAATTATTGTGTAAAAAACGCAAAAAACATATTTTCAATATTATTATAACCCGGAATATCTAATTTTGTACAAAAAAAGGGAATATTCAATTACGTTGGAACTGTTTTAGAAGCGAAGAACGCGGTTTCACTGCTGAAATTTTAGTGCTTGCGGTGAATTAATGCTCCCCTTGATGGAATAACTCATGAGACCAAAAAGGACATTGTCGGGCTGGTTGACCAACCGGTATCAGCTCATCATTCGAAATGAGGAGAACTTCGCTGAAAAGACGAGCGTTGGTTTTACTTATTCCAAAGTGATACTGTTTTCAGTGATATTGTTTTCCCTGGTATTTATCATCAGTTTGTTTCTCGCGCAGACAGTGCTTGAAAAATGGTTCGATCCGAAATACGAACAAACGGTCCTGAATCAACAACTCTTTGGACTGGCGTTGAAGGTCGATTCACTCGCCGCCGAGCTTGACCGAAAAGAACGATTCATCGGCAACATTCAGCGCGTACTGAGCGGCGATACTTCCGCCTCTTATAATCCTGAAGAGATGCTGAATGCGAATCAGCGGGAGCTTGCAAAGCCCCCGTCCAATTTGAAGATCAGCCATTCGGATTCTGCGTTTCGCAAAGACTTCGAACAGTCTGATCTCTCATTGATCACACTTGCGAGTTCGAGAGGGAGTGTACTGAAAGAAACTTTCTTTTCGCCGATATCGGGTTTTATTTCCGACAAATACGATGTGAAGAAAGCGCACTATGGTGTGGATGTTGTTTCGAAAACAAACGAACCGGTAAAATCCATTGCAGACGGAACGGTCCTCTTCTCTTCATGGACACAGGATGCAGGTTACGTGCTGGTAATTCAACATAGCGGAAACCTGATCTCTGTCTACAAGCACAATGCAGAACTTTATAAAAAAGTTGGTACTTTTGTCAACGCGGGTGAGATTATTTCCATCGTTGGTAATAGCGGTGAGATGACCAATGGTCCTCATCTGCATTTCGAATTGTGGTATAATGGAAATTCAATCAACCCGGAAGAATTTGTTACTTTTTAAACTAAACTCCATATGTTCACGTCCAAAGAAGAAAAACGCGTAGCCGAGGAGATAAGCAACTCAAGCAACACCATCGGTAAGGGCACTTACCTCGAGGGTAATGTTGAAACATACGGCAATATCCGCATCGAAGGAAAGATCACCGGAAATGTTAAGTCCAAGTCGAAAGTTGCCCTCGGACCATCGTCGTTGGTTCATGGTAATATCATTTCTCAAAACGCCGACATCGAGGGAGAGGTAAAGGGCAAAGTGGAAGTTGCCGAACTCCTGGTGTTAAAGGCCACTGCTGTGATCAATGGGGATATCGTTACCGGTAAACTCGTCGTAGAGCCGGGTGCGATTTTTAATGGTAGCTGCAGGATGGGTGCAACCATTAAGGAAATTAAACTAACAGAGAACAATGGGGCAATCACAAGATCCATCCCCTCGCAGCACGAAGCCAAGTCCATCTAAAAATTACCTGAGGTACAGCAGCCTGGCGTTCCAGCTCCTGGCCGTGATCGGGATATTCGGTTGGATAGGCTATAAAATTGACGGGTGGCTCGGACTCCGCATTCCGGCTTTTACGCTCATACTGGCCTTTATCGGCTTTGGCGGAATGATGTATCAGATATACAGGTCCATAAACCGGCAATAGCTTGCTGAGATTCCTTTTTTGGTTGTTGATCCTCACATTATCGCTGGCAGGCGCTGTTCTGGGAATGTGTAACCTGTCCTGGCTCGGTCATCAACCTTCCTTTCTTTACCAGACGTTGTTCTTTTTGGCAATCACCACGGCCATTATTTATAGATATCTTTCCCGTATCCGCAAGCCGGATCAGTTCGTCCAATTATTTCTGCTGATGACCGTGATTAAGCTAATCGCTTTCCTGGGTTACAACGTCCTGATGGTTGTGAAAGACAAGCCCGGCGCCAAGTACAATGTACTGTTTTTTCTGCTCGCGTATTTCGCTTACACCTTGTTTGAAATAGTCTCTCTGTACCGCCTGATCGGTTCAAAAACGAACAACTGATTTGGGGTCAAAAATTTTTTAAAAGATTTTTTTGTGGAGCTTTAATTGATACCTTTGCGGTCGGATTAAAAAACCTTGTTTAAAGCTCCAAATGACGGCCTTTTCACTAAAAATCAGACTTTTTTCAACCCTGCTCACTGTTCTTTTTTTAGCGATTTTTTCGACCGGAACAATGGCCCAGGAAGCCGGGCAAGGCCATGTGGATGAGCACACCGAGGAGCTGAACGTAAGCAAGGTTATTATCGATCACGTTCTGGACGATCATGTGTGGCATTTCACGGACAACGCCGTTCTCCATCTGCCGGTAATCGTCTATTCAAAAGAAAAAGGTTTGGATGTCTTTTCGTCCTCCAACTTCTATGGAGAACACCACGAGATCGTTCCGTATAAGGGATACAAGCTCGAGGAGAACAAGATATATCTGCAGGACACGGGAGAATCGGTATTGGATCTGTCGATCACGAAGAACGTGGCTATGCTCCTGATCAATGCCGCATTGATGCTGATCATCTTCCTGACAGTGGCCTCCTCCTATAAGAAAAACCGGCTGAAGGCTCCCACAGGAATCCAGTCATTTATCGAACCTATTATCGTTTTCGTTAAAGACGAGATCGTAAAACCAAACATCGGGCATCATTATGAAAAATTTCTGCCCTACATGTTGACGCTCTTTTTCTTTATTCTTTTCGGTAACCTGCTTGGGTTGCTGCCAGGCGCAGCGAACCTGACAGGGAACATTGCGGTGACCATGACCCTGGCGGTTCTTACGTTTATCATCACGAACGTAAGCGGAAACAAGGCTTACTGGGCCCATATCTTCTGGACCCCCGGCGTGCCGTTACCGTTGCGCCTTGTGATCCTGCCTGTGGAGATCGTTGGGATATTTACGAGGCCTTTTTCCCTGATGATTCGTTTATTCGTTGCCATCACGGCCGGACACATTGTATTGCTCAGTCTGATTTGCCTTACATTCATTTTCCATAGCGTCGTCGTTGGCGGTGTCGCAAGCCTGATTGTGTTATTCATTAACCTGATTGAAATACTTGTTGCGGCTATCCAGGCTTACGTGTTCACTTTGTTCTCGTGTGTGTATGTGGGCATGGCGACGGCGGAACATGAGCATCATTAATCGTTAAACTTAGTTTCACTTTAAATAAATAAATCTATGTTTTTAACTCTTTTAGCAGACATCGCTTGGGCAATTATGGGCGCAGGCATTGGTGCCGGTCTGGCTGCAATTGGCGCTGGAATCGGTATCGGCCGAATTGGTGGCTCAGCTATGGAAGGTATGGCTCGTCAGCCTGAAGCTTCCGGCAGAATTCAGGGCGCGATGCTTATCATCGCTGCGCTGATCGAAGTAGCTGCGCTTTTTGCGTTGGTTATTTGCCTGCTGATCTGGACTTTAGGATAAGTCAAAAAAGGCTTGTCTCCGCAATCGGCGGGGGCAAGTCTTTACTTTAAAACACGGATTGATTTTAGCGAATTAAAAATATTATATGGGACCTCTTCTTACCCCCGGCACCGGCCTCATTATCTGGCAGTTGATTGTATTCCTCCTGCTGTTCTTCCTGTTGTCCAAACTTGCGTGGAAACCAATCATGAGTTCACTCAAGGAACGTGAACTCTCAATTCAAAACGCGCTTGAAACCGCGGAGAAAGCACGGCACGAAATGTCGCAGCTGAAGTCCGACAACGAAAAACTTCTCAGAGAAGCCCGGGAAGAGCGGGATAAAATTTTGAAAGAGGCCAGGGATGTTGCCAATCGTCTCAAGGACGACGCGCAGCACGATGCTAAAAAAACCGCCGACAAGATTGTTGAAGACGCCCGTGCCGCGATCAACATCGAAAAGCAGGCGGCGATGAAGGAGATCAAAATCCAGGTTGCCATGTTCTCGCTTGACATCGCGGAAAAGCTGATGAAACAGAAACTTTCCGACGACAAGGCCCAGAAACAACTGGTTGAAACCTATCTGAAGGATCTTAAGATCAATTAAAACATGGTAGATTCAAGGGCCGCATCGCGATATGTAAAATCCCTCCTTGGACTTGCAGTTGAGCAAAATGTGCTCGAGCAGGTTCATCAGGACATGCTGTTGTTTTCGAAGGTCGCAGACAGCAACCGCCAATTTCGGCTCATGCTGATGAGTCCAGTCATCAGGCATGACATCAAACGCCAGATCCTTGAGCAGGTGTTCAAAGGCAAAGTTCACCAGCTGACAATGGCAATTTTTGACATCCTGACGCGCAAGAACCGTGAGCCGCTGTTGGCATCGATCGCCCGTGAATTTCACAATGCTTACAACGAATACAAAGGAATCCGCAAAGCGTTTATCATCACACCGACAACGATCGATCCGAAACTCCGCAAGGAATTCGAGCAGATCGTGAAAGATATGAGTGGCAAAAAAGAAGTTGAGCTTATCGAGCGCGTTGACAAGGAAATGATCGGTGGTTTTATCCTCAACGTCGGCGATCGCCAGATCGATGCGAGCATCAAAAATAAGCTCAAAGCTTTAAAAGTAGAATTTAGTCAGAACCCTTACATCAAAGAATATTAATCTCCTTTCATATGGCAGAGATCAGACCAGAAGAAGTATCAGCAATTTTACGCGAGCAGCTTTCACAATCCCGTACGGACGCCGAACTCGAAGAAGTAGGCACCGTGCTCACCGTGGGTGATGGCGTTGCGCGCATCTATGGGCTTACCCAGGCGCAGGCCGGCGAGCTCCTTCAATTCGAAACAGGTTTAAGAGGACTGGTGCTGAATCTTGAAGAAGATAACGTCGGAGCTGTATTGCTCGGTGAATACAAAGACATTCGCGAAGGAGCAACCGTGAAAAGAACAGGACTGATCGCCTCTGTGAAGGTTGGCGACGGAATGTTGGGAAGGGTGGTTGACACATTGGGAAATCCGGTTGACGGGCGCGGACGCATTGAGGGCCAGCTTTATGAAATGCCCCTGGAACGCAAAGCACCTGGCGTAATTTTCCGCCAGCCTGTAAACGAACCGTTGCAAACAGGTATCAAAGCAATCGACGCGATGATCCCGATTGGAAGGGGCCAGCGGGAACTGATCATCGGCGACCGCCAGACTGGTAAAACCGCCGTTGCAATCGACACGATCATCAACCAGAAAGAATTTTACGCGAAGGGCCAGCCTGTCTTTTGTATCTATGTCGCCATCGGTCAGAAAGCGTCTACGGTCGCGACTGTGGCTGCCGAGTTGGAAAAAGCCGGCGCACTTGCTTATACAGTCATCGTTTCAGCCTCGGCTGGAGATCCTGCTCCTATGCAGTTCTTCGCGCCGTTTACCGGTGCCGCCATCGGAGAATTTTTCCGCGACACAGGCCGCCCGGCCCTTGTAATTTATGATGACCTCTCGAAGCAGGCTGTTGCATATCGTGAGGTATCCCTGCTCTTGAGAAGACCTCCCGGACGCGAAGCATATCCCGGGGATATTTTCTACCTGCACTCACGCCTCCTGGAGAGAGCCGCCAAGATCATCAATAACGATGCCATTGCGAGAAACATGAATGACCTTCCTGCGTCGATCAAGGGATTGGTCAAAGGCGGGGGCTCACTCACCGCGCTGCCGATCATTGAAACACAGGCGGGTGACGTTTCCGCGTATATTCCCACCAATGTGATCTCAATCACAGACGGGCAGATCTTCCTTGAAACCAACTTATTTAACGCGGGTATTCGACCGGCGATCAACGTGGGTATTTCCGTATCGCGCGTGGGGGGATCGGCGCAGATCAAGTCGATGAAAAAAGTTGCTGGTACGCTCAAGCTGGACCAGGCGCAATATCGCGAACTCGAGGCGTTTGCAAAATTCGGATCAGACCTCGATGCCGCCACAAAATTGACCATCGACCGCGGAAGACGCAATACAGAAATCCTGAAACAGGATCAGTACTCCCCGGTTCCCGTTGAGGAGCAGGTTGCAATCATTGCTGCATCCACCCGCGGCTTCATGGACAAGGTTCCCGTGACGAAGGTGAAGCAATTTGAAAAAGAATTTTTGGAGCTGATGAGATTGACGCACAGAAATGTGCTCGACAATTTTAAGGTCGGAAAATACGAAGACGCAGACGTTGCTGTTGTGAAGAAAGTGGCAACCGAGTTGGCGGCCAGGTATTAAGAAAGATTGTTATCCGTTACTGACACCGGTCGCGAATACCGATAAGCAAAATCAAAAATGCCAAGTTTAAAAGAAGTTAAAAGCCGCATCACCTCGACGATCTCTACACAGCAGATCACGAAGGCCATGAAGATGGTTTCTGCCGCGAAGCTTCGCCGGGCACAGGAGCGTGTTACACAGATGCGTCCTTTTGCCCAGAAGTTGAACGGGATATTAAAAAACCTTTCTGCCGCACAAGCCTCCGGGGATAACGATAACTGGTACAGTGCTGTACGGCCGGAAAATAACATCCTGATCATCACGATCAGCTCGGACCGCGGGCTCTGTGGTTCTTTTAACGGCAATGTTTTCAAGACCGTAAACCGGCTGATCGAGGAACAATACCCGGAGCAGTTCCGGAAGGGCGGTGTCACTTTGTTGTCTATTGGCAAAAGGGCCAACGAATACTTTGGAAAAAGGAAGTGTAACCTGATATCGGATTATACGCTTCTGTTCCAAACGCTCTCATTTGAAAATGCTTCGAAAGCCGCTGAATTCGTGATGCGGGCTTTTCAGGAAGGAAAGTTTGACAAGGTGGTGATCGTCTACAATGAGTTCAAGAACATTGCAACACAGATCCTTCGTACTGAACAGTTCCTTCCGATACTGCCTCAGGCACAGGACAAGGTGAGTAGTACTCAAACCGATTATATTTATCAGCCTGATGAAGCACAGATACTCACAGGACTGATACCTAAATCACTGAAAGTACAGTTATATAAAGCAGTGCTTGATTCCAATGCGGCCGAGCACGGCGCGCGTATGACCGCGATGGACAAAGCGACGGAAAACGCCGGCGAACTCCTGAAAGAACTCCGGCTGACTTACAACCGGACCAGACAGGCAGCGATCACAAAAGAGATCCTGGAAATTGTTGGTGGCGCTGAGGCGTTAAAATCGTCGTAAAGGATTTTAAAATTCATAATTTAGAAGTCTCCCCAACAGGAGACTTTTTTGTTTCAGAATGATGTTTCTTCGCTGGTATCGGCTGATTAATATTTTAAGCCTGGATGTGGTTGCCGGCGCTGTCATCAATGCGTTGTATTTCGCGAAGGTTTTCCAGGTGATGATCCGGCCTTACGCCCTGATAGCGCTCGCGCTTTCAGTATGGATCATTTACACAGCAGATCATTTGTGGGATGCAAAAAAGATCGGTAAACACGCCGCTTCCCGACGGCACCGATTTCATCAAAAATATTTTAAGGTTCTGAGCATGCTTCTGATGATTTGTATCGTCCTGAATGCCGTAATGATCTTCTTTATCAGGCCAGCGGTTTTTTTTGCCGGAATTATCTTGTTGTTTTTTATTGCGGCTTACCACCTTGTTCAGCGAAAGCTTCACTATGCCAAGGAAATATTTGTCGCGTGTTTGTATGCGACCGGCATACTGCTCCCGTCGGTTACGGTGACTCCACCGGAAAGAATAACTGCATTTCACATCGTGCTCATTGTCGCGTTTTTCTTCGTGTGTCTTTTAAATCTTTTTATTTTTTCCTGGTTCGACGCCGAGCGGGATGTCAGTGACCGCCTTGGTTCTTTCGTCACCAGGTTCGGCAAAGAACGTACTGCGCGTATAATCCGGGGGTTATTTTTGGCTGCAGTTTCTGCTGCCGTGGCGTCTTTTTTCGTGGGCCCGGAATCGATCGCTGCGATTTTCCCTTTGGCAATGAGTCTCGTGCTCATGATTATTTTCTCGTTTCCGCAATATTTTGAACATCGTGAAAACTACCGGTTGCTTGGCGACGCCGTGTTTGTCCTTCCGTTGATTTATTTGCTATGCGCCTGTTGAATCAATTTGACACCATTGCTCCGTTTTATGATCGGTTGGCGGCGCTGGTATTCGGACGATCCATTCGCCGTGCCCAGACGCATCATTTGAAATCTCTGCCACAAACCGGTAACGTGTTATTGCTGGGAGGAGGGACCGGGTGGCTGGCAGTTGAAATGCTAAGGCATTCGGATCTCACAATGGTTTACATTGAGGCATCCCAAAGGATGCTTGCAATTGCCAAAAAGAAACTATCAGCTTTTGATTCCCGTGTGCATTTTATACACGGAACGGAATCAAGTATTCCGCCCGGAACATACGACATAATCGTCACCAATTTCTTTCTGGATCTTTTCGACGGGCCGAAACTCAATGAGGTCATTTCGCACCTTCGCAGGTCGATGCATCGGGATTCCCGTTGGCTCGTGACTGATTTTGTCTCTGATCAATCATGGCATCGTTTATATTTATCCGTCATGTATTTCTTCTTTCGGGCGACGTGTGGAATAGAAGTCCGCCGGCTACCACCATGGGAAGAAGCGCTTGCATCCGCCGGCTTTAGGAAAGATGGAGAGGCTGCCTATTTTGGCGGATTCATGAAAACCATTTTGGGGAAAATCAGTGCATGACATTATCCTTCTCCAGCTGCCTGATGAGGTCCGTTTTTTCTTCCATCAGTTTAATGATCTTTCGAAGGTAGTCGATTTCTTTCCTGGCGAGCTTTAACTGGTCCTGATCTGTTGATGACTCCGGGTTGACCGGTTGCTGAACGTAGTACATAAAAAAATTGTGGTTCAGCACTTCGGATATCTTAAGTAAAAGCCCGGTGTCCAAATGTCTTTTTTTAAAGATCCGGTATACGTTCTGCCTGACCGTCCCGAGCCTGTCGGCGAAATCGGTAAGCTTCATATCGGTCGCGTCAAAAACTTCCTTGATTTTATGACCGATTTCTACTTTCATATCGTATATAATCCGTAGTCAAATATACTGTAAATTTAAATTTTACACATTCAGAAATTGACAGGGAAAACGTAACTTAATACTTTACAAAAGGGAACTTTTCCCTGCCAGAATCGCCTGTTTTCACGCAATTTAAACCGATTATGAGCCTGGCTGTGACATCAAATTACCGTAAAAAGCCGGTCCGTACCGCAGTTTTTTTCAAGGACGACTATGCAACGATCGAACTCGACGATTCAATTCCCTGTATCAAGCTAACCTTGAACGGAATTCCGCGTTCGAGCGAACATTATCAGTTTATTCAGCAAAAGCGGTTGGAATTGATGAACCGTGAGATCAGGAATTATCCGAAGCTGCACATGCTGACTGACAGCAGATCCGCCGGCCCGGTGCTTGACGAGGATGTCGCACATTTCAGAACGGTTGTCATGCGGGAGATGGAAAAAGCCGGCGTGCGGTATCTTGCGATCGTAATGCCGAAAAATAAATTCACGAGGCTCACGATCAAGGAAATGACCGATCTCTCTCCGGTGATTGTAGTTCGGTTTTGTGATTCAGTTCGTGAGGCAAGACACTGGCTTAAAAAAATGACTGTTGCCTAATCCTTTGCGGAAGGATTTTTTTTTCCTGCCAGAAGTTTCTGAATGCTTTGTTCGAGGCGTTTGGTTTTTGTTTCAGCTTTCTTTGCGGATTGCACCCATTGAACATACTCTTTGCGGTTGGTGTATGAAAGACTATGGAAGAATTTTGCTGCGGTCCTGTTTTGATCAAGGGCCATTTGCAACTCGTGTGGAATTTCAACGATTCGCTCTTCGGTGTCGGGCTCGATTGTAACGCCGACCAGGTCGCCGGTTTTTTTTCCGATTGCATGACGAATGTCTCTGCGCACAATAATCACGTGGCACCCCGTACCCATGTTGGCCAGAATGCCGCGATACGGGTGGCCGTCGAAAGTCGCTTTTACTTTTACCTGGCCTTTCGTTCCATATGTTTTTTCAACATCAAAAGGAATCGAGATGAAAGTCGCATCCATTTTTTCGTCAGGACTTTCCAACCTTGCCATGAACTTTTTTGAAGTCGTCGCTTTCATTTGCGTAGTACCGTTTATTTGGCCGCAATTTTTTGGTGGATGAATGTACGAAGAAGCAAGAATTATCGAAAAATAGAGGTGAATTCGGTGCCAGATTCCGCCCGCGACCCCCGTCAAACGGTTTGTTTTATACCTGATATAATTTAAATTGCATAGCTTCCACCTCTTGTGGGTGGCGCACAACCAACCAAAACCCTAAGGTAACAAGCTCCATGCAGGATCTTTTTAAGCATTTACCCGCAGTCATCTACGAGTATGTTATCTTTCCTGATGGGCGCAAGGGGTTTAACTACATCAGTGACGCGTGTGAAACGATCCTTGGCGTCAAGCCAGCCGATATCATTCAGGACGCATCTCTTTTCGACTCGATCATCCATGAAGACGATTTGCCTAATCTAAAGGATTCTGCCACCGAGTGCCGTGAACGCTCTTCCGAATGGCATTGGCAAGGCCGCGTTTGGGTCAACGGCAAGGTCAAATGGGTCGAATTCCGGTCGAATCACGAAATGCAGCCAGACGGGAGAATTTTCCGACGCGGAATCATACAGGACATTACAGAAAGAAAAGAAACCATCCGCGAAAGCGAATTAAGATATCAATCACTGGTCGAGAAGTTACCGATCGGAATTGTCATTCATCAGAAGGGCAAATTGATATTTGCCAATGCCCAGGCTTACGCAATCTTCGGAATAAAGAATTCAAAAACTCTGATAGGCTCCAACGTCCTGGATTTTGTTCATCCTGCATACCGACCAAAGATTGCTGAGCGGATGAAAGAGGTTGAAGCAGGTGTTCCGGTTCCGATGATGGAGCAACAGTATATCCGGTCGGACGGCCGTGTAATCGACGTTGAAGCAATGGCGTTTCCGTTCGCATTTAAAGGTGAGCAGTGCATCCAGGTGATCTTTCGTGACATCACAGAAAAAAAGGCAACAGAAGCACGCATAAAAAAGAACGAAACATTATTCACCCAACTGTTTCAAAATGTTCCGATGGCGGTGGTGATGTTGGACGACAATGGAAAGGTTTACCAGGTAAACAGGGGTTTCGAGCAAATGTTTGGTTTCGAACGTGGCGAGCTTCGGGGTCAGAACCTGAATGACTTTATTGTTCCCGAGGAACTGCGCAATGAGGGGATTGATCTCAACAACCTGATCACCTCCAACAGGGTAGTGAGCATCGAAACCATCCGCAAACACCGCAGCGGCGACCTTGTAAATGTCATTCTTTGCGGAGTGCCGGTAATGCTTGAAAACCAGACGATCGGTATCTACGGAGTATATGTCGACATAACTGACCGGAAACGCGTTGAGGAGGAACTCAAGATCCGCAATACCGAGCTCGACAATTTTGTCTATAAGGTTTCGCATGACCTTCGCGCTCCGCTGTCATCGATACTCGGCCTGGTCAATCTTGCGAGGCTACCCGGAAATACGGATAATCCAATGGATTACATAGATATCATTGGCGAAAAAGTTCAGGCGCTCGACCACTTTATCGGCGATGTGCTGAGCCATTCCAAGAATCTGAAAATGGAGGTCAATATCAATCAGGTTGACCTTCAGGACATCATCGACCAGACCTTTACGGAATTGGGTTATCTCGAGGGCGCAAAGGAAATGAAACGTTATGTGAAGATTGAAGGGATTTCCTTTTTCAGCGACCACTGGCGCGTTTCGGAAATTTTCCGCAACCTGATCTCCAACGCGATCAAATACCGAAGGCTTTATGTCAATGATTCGGAAATACAGATCAAGATTCATATCGACCACCTTCGTGCCGATATCAGTTTTTCGGATAATGGGATCGGGATCGATGAATCGAGCCTGTCGAAAATTTTCGATATGTTTTACCGCGCGACCGAGCAGTCGGATGGATCGGGTATCGGTCTCTATATTGTGAAAAATGCCGTCGACAAATTAGGCGGCCAAATAAATGTTGCCAGCAAAGCTGGTCATGGAACCAGATTTAATATACTTTTGCCCAACCGAATTAACAGCATCATCAAAACATCCCCGCTTGTTATCGAGCAGCAATGAAGACAGTTGAAGTAATTACTCCTGCCCAGAAGCGCGAGTTTATCCAATTTCCCGTCAGGTTATATAAAAATGAGAAACACTGGATCCGACCTTTGGATAAGGACATTGAAGGCGTTTTTGACAAGGAAAAGAATAAAACCTTTCGTCATGGTGAATGTATCCGGTGGCTGCTGCAGGATCTCGAAGGCAAAACCATTGGACGGGTTGCGGCATTCGTGAATCAAAAAACCGTTCAGAAAGGGAACGAACAGCCTACAGGTGGAATGGGTTTTTTTGAATGCATCGACAACCGGCAGGCGGCCTTTGTGCTTTTCGATCAATGCAAAACCTGGCTTCAGGCAAAGGGGATGGAGGCGATGGACGGACCGATTAATTTCGGAAGCCGTGACCGATGGTGGGGCCTGCTCATTGAAGGATACGACAAGGATCCGAATTATCAGTGCAATTACAATTTTCCTTACTACCGGGATTTCTTTGAGGCATATGGATTCAAGGTATACTTCTACCAATTCACGTATGGAAGGAAAGTAATGGAACCGCTGACGGAAAGGCTTGCCGAAAAAGCGGCCTTAACCGCAGGCAACCCGGATTATGTCTATCGTCACCTGACGAAATCGGAGATACCGAAACTGCCTGAATACATTCTCAAAGTTTATAACAAGGCGTGGGCAAACAGGGCAGAGAACCCCGAGCTGAACATGGCCCAGGCAAATCTCATCGTGAAGCAGATGAAACCGATCATGGATCTTCGGCTGCTTTATTTCGGATTTTATAAAGGCGAACCAATTGCATTCTATCTCTCGCTTCCTGAAATCAACCAGATCTTTAAACATTTGAACGGCCAGCTGAACCTACTCGGAAAGCTTAAGTTTCTCTGGCATCAGTTCTGGAAGACGAACCGCAAGGCTTTCGGCGTGCTGTTTGGAGTGGTTCCTGAGCACCAGGGCAAGGGTGTCGACGGAGCAATCGTGCTGGCTGCGCGACAGGTATTACAGGATGAGTATAAAAGATACGACGAATACGAAATGAACTGGATCGGCGATTTTAACCCGCGTATGATCAACGTCGTCGAACAGGTTGGTGCCAATATTTTAAAGCGCCACGCGACCTACAGAAAATTATTCGACGAATCGAAGCCGTTCAAGCGCTCAGCGATCCTGCACTAGAGGCCTGCAAACGGTTGGCTCTTCACCAGTACCGATTTGAAGCCACAACGGCCAGCCAGTTCAGGCCTGGGCCTGCGAAGTCCATTGAATACTTGCAAGACTCCCTTTTTACAATCGCGTGTAATCATTTACATTCGCGTCTCGGTGTAAAAAAATGAAGAATAAAACGGGTGTTTTGCTGATCAACCTGGGTACCCCGGACTCACCGTCGGTGCGTGACGTCCGGTCATATCTGTCTGAATTTTTGAATGACCCGCGGGTGATCGATATCCCATGGCTGGCGAGGAAAATTCTGGTGAACCTCATGATCGTTCCTTTCCGCGCGCCAAAATCCGCCCGGATTTACAAAAAGCTGTGGACAAAAAATGGCTCGCCGCTCCTGTACTACAGTCAAAAAGCCAAAGACTTGCTTCAGCAGCAGCTTGGGCCGGATTTCACTGTGCATCTGGCGATGCGCTATAAGAACCCTTCCATCTCCGATGTGCTGGAGCAGATGAGGAACATGAATTATTCGCGTATTGTTGTTGTACCTATGTTTCCGCAATATGCTTCGGCATCAACAGGATCTGCCCTGGAGGAAGTTATGCGTATAGTCGCCAGGTGGTGGGTTGTTCCCGAGGTACGCCTGATCTCCCAATACTATGATCATCCGCTTTACATCGACGCTTTTTCCAGCGTAGGAAGCAAATACAATCCCGACGACTATGATCATGTACTTTTCTCCTATCACGGCTTGCCAGAGCGACAGCTGGATAAAGTTCATGGACAGGGCAATTGCGCTGATAAAAATTGCGCGCATGAAATAACCCCTGAAAATCAATTCTGCTACAGGGCTACCTGTTACGCGACCACGCGACTTCTTGCCACGCGTCTGAACATCCGTCCGGAAGAATATACAGTGTGTTTTCAGTCGAGGCTTGACGAGGGATGGGTCAAACCTTACTCCGATCTGGTGATCAAAGAATGTGCAGCGAAAGGCATGAAGAAATTGCTGGTATTTTCACCGGCGTTTACGGCGGATTGCCTCGAAACGATTATTGAAATCGGCGATGAGTACCAGGAGCTGTTTCACAGTCATGGCGGAGAAAAAGTTCAGCTCGTAGAAAGTCTGAACGACAATCCGTTGTGGATCCGCTGCCTCCGCGCGCTTGTACTTTCGGCCTAGTTTTACGACGCCGCGATTTTCACTACAGCCTCAACAAAACGGTCAAGGTCTTTTGTCGACGTATAGATGTGCGGTGTTACCCGTACGCCCGAAACCGCTTCCCACTTGATGGCGACTGTGTGGATTTGATGGTCCGTCATCAGTTTCACGGCTACCTGCTCCGGTTCTTTGCCATCGACGGAGAAGTTTCCAAGGGCGCACGCGTATTCGGGTTTTAACGATACGTTCAGCTTGATCCTGCTGTTGCTCTGAAGTTTTTCACACCAGTAATTTTTAAGATAGCGCAGTCGTTCCTCCTTCCGTTTGCTGCCGATGGCGTTGTGAAAGCTGATGGCGTGACTGATCGCCTGTTCTGGCGCGAAGGAACGGGTTCCGAGGGTTTCAAATTTTTTAATGTCGTTTGCCTGCGGCTTATCATTTGGAAAGAGAGGCCACAAGTTTGCAATGTTTTCTTTTTTTACATATAACATTCCGGTTCCGAACGGCGCGCACAACCATTTATGCAAACTGGTTCCAAAATAGTCAGGATTTAAATCGGCAATCCTGAAATCCATATGCGCAAAAGTGTGGGCGCCATCTACTATCGAGATGATGCCCCGCTTGCGCGCCTCATCACATAATTTTTTTACCGGCAAGATCTGGCCAGTCCAATTGATCATGTGCGTAATGTGCCAGACCTTTGTTCTTGAGGTTGTCGCTTCAATAAAAAGTTTGAGAATATTTTCATCGGTTTCAAAAGGGAGGTCAAAGGTGATCCAATTGATCTTGATGCCGTCGCGGATTTCCTTTTGCCTCCAGGCGTGGATCATATTGGGATAATCGTTTTTCGTCATCACAATCTCATCTCCTTTGGAAAGAGTCAGACCATATGTAACGGTTGCGAGCGCTTCGGTCGCGTTCCTGTTGATGGCGATTTCTTCGGGAGAAACTCCGGCCAGATCCGCAAGCTTTTGTCTTACCTGTTCCCGTCCTTTATCGAGAATTGTCCACATAAAATGGGTGGGGCCTTCATTGCTGTAGTGATAAAAACGATCAACGGCATCCTGAACCACTTTTGGTTGAGGGCTGACGCCGCCATTGTTCAGATTGAGAATATTGGGATTGACTGTATATGCCTGGGCGATCCTTTCCCAGAGATCCTCATCATTGGTTGCGTCAAGGGGAGAAATTTTATTCAAGGAGAGCAAAGCATCCGACACGTCCTCCGCCATTGCCTTTGCTGAAACTGAGCTGAGGCTGACTGCACTTGCGGCGCCCAGAGATTTTTTGAAAAAGGACCTCCGTGAATTCATAAATGCATTAGGTTAACGAGTATGATAAGGTAGTCAAAATAAAACACAAAGGCCCTACTTTATGATGAAAGGCTATTTTACTCCTGCATATTATGCAATTCAATTTCCACCTCTCCGCAGTCCTGCCTGAAATATGCCAGGATAAGATCATCGATGTTAGTCGTTAACGTTTTCAAGTGCCCGGATCGAGCGTGAAACCGTGGCTGTTATCCCGACAACCACCAGCGTCATGATACCGCCAAAGACCACGGAGGGAACAGTTCCCATCAGTTTGGCTGCCAGCCCGGACTCAAACATTCCAATTTCATTGGAGGATCCCACAAAAATATGGTTGACAGCCGACACGCGACCCTTCATATTTTCCGGGGTTAGGGTCTGGAGCAGCGTTCCGCGAATGATGACACTGACACAATCAAAAGCGCCGCTTGCGACAAGTATAAATAACGACAGCCAGAAATTTGTGGATAATGCAAATACGATCATGCAAACGCCAAATCCGGCGACACAATAAAGCATGATCTTGCCGGTTCTACGCCTGATCGGATAGTGTGTGATGTAAAACGCCATCATCAACGCTCCGATCGAGGGTGCAGCGCGAAGAACCCCCATCCCTTCGGGGCCGACATGAAGGATCTCTTCCGCGAAAATGGGTAATAATGCAACCGCTCCGCCAAAAAGTACAGCAAACAGATCGAGCGAGATCGCACTTAAAATGATCTTGTTTTGAAACACGAATCTCAAACCTGCCTTGATCTTTTCCGCGACGCCTTCCTCGCCGGTGGTTTCGGGAATCGGTCTGTTGGTAACATTTGCAGCCAGTAAAAAACCGGCGAGCATCAGGGACACGTCGAGGATATATGCGCTCCTGACTCCGAACAATCCGTAAAAAAGTCCTCCAAATGCCAATCCGCCGATCGTTGCGGTTTCCCATAAGGTGCTATTCCACGTAATTGCATTTCCGTATAGCTCACGGGGAACGAGCTGTGGCATGAATGAGAACAACGCGGGTGACAGAAAACCTCTGGCGATACCGCTCAAAAAGATTACTGAATAAATCGGCAACACCCCATTGGAAAGAATGGCGCTGCCTGCGTCAACCGTAAAGAATAAAAGACAAATCGAACAAAAAAGGAGCGTAAGGAGGCAAATGATAATGATTTTCTTTCGCTCGATGATATCAGCGACATGGCCTGCGTACAGCGATACGGCTATTGAAGGAATGGCTTCTGCCAGACCGATCAGTCCAAGAGCGAGTTCGTCTTTCGTAATTTCATAAACCTGCCAGGCAACTGCAACCGACTGGATCTGGATCGCCAGTGTCACACAGAATCTGCTGGAAATGAACAGCCGGAAATCCGGTACTTTCATTGCAGCGTATGGGCCTTGCGGTAGACTGCTCATCTGGTTTATTCGGGCGCAAAATTAACACGACAAACAGAATCGCCTCAATGCGTCAATAATTTTTCGATCGCATCCACGGCAAGTTTCCGGCGAACGTCCCTTTCCCCTTTTACCTGAATGAACGGTACGCGTTGTCTTAACATTTCCTCAAGGTACAGGTTGTAAAGTACTTCCCTTTTGTCGGGGTGCTCACGCAGTGGGTCATTTTCCCAGGGAATGTCGATATAGGTTAACAGGTAAAGGTCGTACTTCCTTGAATCGATCAAATCGACGATCTCCCGTTGCACCGAGCCGTATTTGAACTGGCTCCATATCTTGATCACAATCAGGTTCGTATCACAGATGAGAATCTCATCGGCTTGCTTTTCCAAGGCGTTTTCAATCCGGACCTGACCGTGGGCAATCGTAAGCAAATCATGTTGTTCGTAAGGCCTGACAAGGTTGTCGAGGTACCCCCGGGCAAACTCGGGAACCCAAACGGTATTGAAATGACCGGCGAGATACTGTGAGAGATCGGATTTGCCTGTGCATTCAGGCCCGATAACGACGACTTTTTTTAGATGCTGCACGAATCGGATTTGAGGTTGCAAATTAAAGGAAACAAATGCTTAAATACTTCAGCTGGTTGGTTGTTTAGTAGATGAAAAACAATTCGCGCACGAGAATATACAATCCCATGAACAAAATGAACCATCCGAAGCTTTGACGCAATTTGTAACCCGGTACTTTCTTTTGCAGCTTATTACCGATCAAGATCCCGACGATAGCCAGGGACGTAATGAGGATCAGGAAGTCCCAGTCGATCCCGTAATTCATTACGTCGCCAAGAAAACCCACGAGGGAGTTCACCGCAATGATGAAGAGGGAAGTACCAACGGCGGTTTTGAATTGCAAGCCGGTCAGTAATACGAGTGCTGGAATGATGAGGAATCCCCCACCTGCACCCACAAGTCCAGTCAAAAAACCGATCAGCGCGCCCTCTGTGATTATCAGCAGTTTTTGGAAACGATGGTCTTCATTTTTCATTTCCTTGTGACGGATAAGGGAAATCGAGGCGAGTATCATCAGCATTCCGAAAACGCCCAGCAACAAAAACCGTTTTGTGAGCGATACTTCACCAACTGTAAAAATGATATCGGGAATGGCCGGGACGATCCATTTCCTTGTGATAAAAATGGTCGCGATTGAAGGAATTCCGAAAATCAGCCCTGTTCGGATGTTAACGAAATGGTCCCGGTATTTCGGAATCGCGCCAACCAGACTCGTCATTCCGACGATGAATAATGAATAGGCGGACGCAAGAACGGGCTCAATATGGAAAAGATAAACCAGGATCGGAATGGACAGGATCGATCCACCGCCACCGAGAATTCCTAAAATAATTCCGATAAAAATTGCAGCCACATAACCGGTTAATTCCATTCAGGATGACTGATCAGGATAGAAATTTCAAGCTTATAACTTGCTGTACTCGACGATAAACGCGTCAGGGAATTTTTTTCGCACCTCTTTCCGGAATTGTTCGACCTTGGGCCTTGACGAAAACTCTCCGAGAATCAATCCATAGTATTTGACACCGTTGATGATTTTTACCTGTACCATCACGTGTTTCTTGTACGAATTTTTCAGGTTGTCGGAAAGACGCATGAGGTTTACCAGCTCCTGGAAGGTACCGATCTGTACGCCAAATCCCTTAGGCTTTAATCGCGCGATCTCAAAATCATAAAATTCATTTTCCTCCACAGCGACATGTTGGACCGTTTTCGTCGGGTCACTTTGCTTTCCATCACCGGCGTCAAGCACCTGAATTTCCACGTCTGCAAGGCCCTGATTGACAAAATCGAGTTTTTCAGCGGCTGATCTTGAAAGATCTATGACGCGATTCTCAACCCAGGGCCCGCGGTCATTGATGACCACCTCAACGGATTTGTTGTTGGTGATGTTTGTCACCTTCACCCGCGTTCCAAACGGTAACGACTTGTGAGCTGCCGTTAACCGGTTGTGTCTGTATTTTTCCCCGCTTGCCGTTGGGGAGCCTTCAAATTTATCGGCATAAAAAGATGCTTTTCCCGATTGCACCTGTCCATAAACGCCGATGATCAAAAGATTCAAAAGCAGTGTACAAGATGATCTTCTCATGACTTTGACAATTTATGAAAACAAAAGTAATGAGGTTCGGCCGAACTTCCGTATCGATCTGCAGGCTGTCAAAAATGCGGTGCAATGAAGATTTATCAAACATTTCCGCATTACAATTGCTATATCCTTAAATTACGTTACCTTTGCCCGGCAAATAATCAATCGTAATTATTTGCCATGCCGCTCGATAATTCTAAGTTCCTGTTCGAAGCGCTCACCTATGATGATGTGCTTCTTGTCCCAGCTTATTCAGAAGTACTTCCACGTGAGACGAACACGTCCACTCAACTTACCCGTAATATTTCGCTGAACATCCCCATCGTATCTGCTGCCATGGATACCGTGACAGAAGCAGAAGTCGCCATCTCCATTGCGCTGGAGGGGGGATTGGGTTTTGTTCACAAAAACATGAAGATCGAGCAACAGGCCGAGCAGGTGCGCAAGGTAAAACGTTCCCAAAGCGGATTGATCATCGATCCGATCACCCTGAGCGTGAACTCAACGGTCCAGCAGGCCGAAAACATCATGCGCGAATTCCGGATCGGCGGAATCCCAATTGTCGATTCAGACGGCGTTCTCGTCGGCATCCTGACCAACCGCGATCTGCGTTTTCAAAAAGACATGGCGGCGCCTGTGGAGAAGATCATGACAAAAGTGAATGTGATCACCGCACCCGAGGGCATTACCCTGGATGAAGCAGAGGATATTCTTAAGAAATACAAGATTGAAAAACTGCCGATTGTCAACAAAAAGCGGCAACTGACAGGACTGATCACCTTTAAAGACATTCAGAAGCGCAAGAATAAGCCAAATGCGTGTCAGGACAAATTCGGTCGGTTGCGCGTAGGTGCAGCGGTAGGCGTGACGCCAGACATTCTTGAAAGGATCGAGGCATTGCGAATTGCCGGCGTCGACGTGATCAGCATTGATACCGCGCATGGTCACCACAAAGGTGTGATCGATTCGGCAAGGCTGGTAAAGAAGAAATACCCGGATATTGATTTGATCGTCGGAAATATTGCAACCGGTGAAGCGGCTCAGGCGCTGGCAAAAATTGGCGCCGATGCCATTAAGGTCGGTGTCGGCCCCGGTAGCATTTGTACCACGCGAATCGTTGCCGGAGTAGGGCTACCACAGTTATCGGCAGTTTATGAAGCGTCGAAAGCGGTAAAAGGTTCAGAAACACGGATCATCGCCGACGGAGGCATTCGCTTTTCCGGTGACATCGTCAAGGCGATCGCCGCCGGTGCAGACAGCGTGATGATCGGTTCATTGCTGGCCGGAACAGAAGAGGCGCCCGGGGAAGTGATTATTTACGAGGGCAGAAAATTCAAGTCGTACCGGGGTATGGGTTCACTTGAGGCAATGGAGGGTGGTTCGAAGGACAGGTATTTCCAGGATGTCGAGGATGATGTCAAGAAACTGGTTCCTGAAGGGATTTCAGGCCGGGTTCCTTACAAGGGTCTTGTCTCCGAGGTACTGTTCCAACTCGTTGGCGGGCTGCGCGCGGGGATGGGCTATTGCGGGGCTCCTGATATTAAATCGCTTAAGGAAGCAAAGTTTGTGAAGATAACATCCGCCGGCATAACGGAAAGCCATCCACACGATGTCACCATCACCCGGGAGGCTCCAAATTATAGTAGAAAATAGAAGGTTGCTGTACAGGTTGGGATACCCGCAAACGTGTTAAAACGACCAGGTTTTCTTCCTTAATTATTCACTATTATTGCAAGGCCAATCTTCTGATTGGCTTATTTTTTACCCGTTTTTCGGGCTTTTTGACGACTCATGAGAACCAAGGCTATCATAAGGTTACTGTTTATGGTGGGTGTTATCACCTGGCTGGCCCTTGTGTTTACAGACATCAGCATTGTGCTCAGCACAAAAAGCAATATCAAGTCCGACATTCCCTCCTGGCTCCCGAACGTTCTGCTGAATCTCTTCATCCTTGCCCTGTACTATTACTACAGGCTCAAGCTCGAGCGTGACGACATCCTTAATTTTGTCGACCTGCTTTGGAGGGTTTTCGCGACAGGTCTGGTTGCCACTGTTATTTCTCTTGCCATCAAGCTGATCGAGAACCTTCTTGGTTCAACCAAACTCACAGGGTATGTCGTGTTTATCGACCTCGTTTACCTGATCAACCTCGGCTTGATGATCGGATTTCTCATCATGGCATTCACAGCCTGGAAGCGGCTCATCCTTTATCAGAAATCGAAATGGTTGTTGCGCCTTTGGAACTTCTTTGAGTGGGGTCTGCTCTTCACCCTGATCTATAACAGCTTCGATGTGCCGTTCATAGAACCGCTTTTCATATCACTGCTTGTACTGTTTGTGATCATCGGTTTGATCCTTTCCGGGAATATGAAATGGGTTGCCTATCTGAATTTTCGTCAGAAGTGGACAAGTCTGCTGTTGCTGCTTCTTACGATCTTTTATTTGCTGTATGGGTTATTTACCCTCAATTTCCTGATTGAATCCCTGAAGCTGCAAACCGAGCTGTTCACAAATTACAAGGTTCACATTTTCGTTATTTCACTGATCATTTTTGTCACCCTGTACAGCATCTTTTCGTTTTTGGTGATCCTGTTCAACCTGCCTACCACTTCGGTGTTCGAGCAAAAGCTTGAAGAGGTTGTAAATTTTCAGCGCATCAGCCAATCCATACAAACGGAACAAAGCGAGGAAAGTGTTTATAACATCCTGCTTGAAACTTCGGTTAGTACAGTTTTCGCTGATGCCGCGTGGCTGGAAATCAAGAGCAGCAACAGTTCCAAGTTATTCAACTATAAGATCACCGATAAAGAAGCTTATGATATCATCGCTCATTTGAATTCCCAGAATGTCAAGGGAGTCCTTGATCAGGGAAGCGATAAGACCCGGAATTTATCGAAACACCTCAGCAGCTTAAAAGGTTCGCGGTTCCGGTCAATCCTTGCATTCCCGATCTATGTTAAAGGCGAGAATATCGGTACGCTGGCGCTGGTCAAAGAACTTGCGGAAGGGTTCAATAAAGAGATGACCAAGATCGTCTCCACTTTTGCGAACCAGGCTGGAATCTCGATTGAGAATTTCCGTCTGATGGAGGAGGCGCTGCAGAACGAAAGATACAAGGAGGAGTTAAAGATCGCGAAAACGGTTCAGAAAAGCCTGTTGCCGGAAATGCTGGAGCAGGATCAGGATTTCGATATCGCGGCTTTTTCTGAATCTGCCGACGAAGTTGGAGGCGACTACTACGACACGTTGCGGATCAATGAAAAACAGGTTTCGCTCATCATAGCCGACGTCTCCGGGAAAGGCACCACCGCCGCTTTTCACATGTCGCAGATGAAGGGAATTTTTCATAGCCTGGCGCAATATTGTATTGAACCGGATGAATTTATGAAAAGGGCAAACCAGGCCCTGATTTACTGTCTTGAAAGAGGTTCGTTCATATCGGCGACGTTTTTCATAGTCAATACCGAAACCAAAAAGGTTCATTACTCAAGGGCTGGTCATTGCCCTGTTCTATACTATCACTCCAAAGATGATACGTCTGAATATTTCAGGGACAAGGGCATTGCATTGGGAATGGTGAGGAACAAAAGTTATGGCAGCTTTATCCAGTCATACGAGTTCAACTACAAACCCGGTGACATCATGCTGCTTTATACCGACGGTATCACCGAAGCAAAAAACGAACGAGGTGAGGAATTTGGCTACGAAAGGCTGGCCGGAATACTGCTGGAGCTGAAATCGTTATTACCGAAACAAATTCAGGAACAACTGATCGGTAAGCTTTATGAATTTTCGGGAAGTACAAACATCAACGATGATTACACGACGATGATCATAAAATTCAAATAGCCACCGCAGGACCGAATAAAACAATAGAGAAACAAAAAACGTTAATAACATGATCCACATTAAAAGACTTCAGGAAGACGGAGCTGACGTACTCGCCCTGATCGGTGAAATAGACGCGAGTTCTTCCATTGAGCTCGACCTGGCGATTGCCAAAAGTGTGGGAGAAGGCTTTAAGAAAATCCTGATTGACTGTAGTTCCCTTGAGTATATATCCTCTGCCGGTCTGGGGGTGTTTATGTCCTATATCGAGGAGTTCAAGGACAAGCACATTGCGATGGTCCTGTTCGGCATGAATGAAAAAGTTGCCAACACCTTTGAAATCCTCGGGCTCAACGAACTGCTAACCATCGGCAAGGATAAAGTTCAGGCTAAGAAATTGATCAATGAATTATAAATATAAAGTCGGGTGTAGCATTGAAAATCTGAAGGGTGTCCGCGACTTTATCCGCGGCACGCTGAAGTCGCACAATGTCCAGGATCTGCAGATCAGCGAAGTGGTGCTCGCCCTGGACGAGATGTGCTCCAACCTGATGATCCACGCCCACCAATGTAATCCCGACGACCTTTTCGAGCTTCATATTACCATTCAAAAGGGTAAACCGGTTATTTTTGAACTCATTGACGACGGAACTGTATTTGACATCAACCAGTTTGCCGAACCGGATCTTGGTAATCTTGTCCACGAGAAAAGGAAAGGCGGATTGGGAATCCGGCTGGTTAAATCGATCATGGATAAAGTGGAATATCAAAAAAAGAGCGGCAAGAATGTTTGCCGATTGATCAAACAAGTAAAATTCAACTAGTTTATTCGTTTCAATATGTTCAGAAAGAATTTTTTTTCGATTCTGTTTGGCTGTTTCGTGTTAACCACTACCGACGGCGTTGCGCAGGCGCCAAAAAACCAGGGCGATGATCAGTCGTTATTTTCCATCAATAAAAAATCTGTTTCGGTGGATGAATTCATCTACCTGTATCAAAAGAACCATCAAAACGACAGGCAGGAGTTCACCCGCGAGAAGATCGAAGAATACCTTGACCTCTTTATCAATTTCAAATTAAAGGTAACGGAGGCGCAAACCCGCGGCCTGGACACGACCGCCGCATTCCGGAAGGAGTATGCAACCTATCGCGACGAATTGCGGAAACCATATTTGCCGGACTCCAAAGTTGTTGACAGCCTCGTTGCGCTGACCTACGAACGGATGAAAGAGGAAATCAATGCTTCGCATATCCTGGTAAGGGTAAATCCTGTCGCAACCGCAGAGCAAGAAAAGGAGGCCTACGACAAAATCCTGCAGATACGCAACCGGGTCGTCGCCGGTGAAGATTTCGCCAAGATTGCAGAATCACTTTCTGAGGACCAGTCGGCTAAAATGAATCAGGGCAATCTGGGATACTTTTCAGCCTTTCAGATGGTTTACCCGTTCGAAACCGCCGCTTATGCCCATAAGAAAGGTGAGGTCAGTATGCCGTTCCGGACCCAGTTTGGCTATCATATCATGAAAGTCAACGATCGCAGACCTTCGAGCGGTGAAGTGGAGGTCGCTCACATCCTCGTTAGAACCGGCGAGAATAACGATAATGAAAAAGCAAAGAATACAATTTTTGATATTTACGATCAGCTCCGGAAAGGAGTGCCGTGGGACGAGCTCTGCCAACAGTATTCCGAGGACCCCGGGTCCAAAGATAACGGTGGACGGCTTCGTCCTTTCGGAATCGGTGCGATGGCATCCGTCCCTGAATTTGAACGGGCTGCGTTCCAGCTTCAAAAACCAGGTGATTACTCTGATCCCTTTCAAACACAAGTGGGCTGGCATATTGTGAAACTCGAACGAAAAATACCGCTCGCTTCGTTCGAAGAACTCGCGCCTTCCATCAAGAATCGCGTTTCGCGCGACGAAAGGGTCCAGGTGTCCCGGCAGGCCATTTACTCCAAACTGAAAACCCGGTACGACTACCAGGAAAATCAGGCTGTAAAAGAAAAGGTGCTTGCGCTAGCCGATACAACTCTTCAGGATGCCAGGTGGAAGCGACCTTCGTATCCCAATTCGGACAAGGAAGTGTTATTCAAAATGGCAGGAAAGGAATTTTCTGTCGCATCATTCCTTGACTATGCAGCACAGAATCAAAAGCGCAATGGCCTGCCGCCTGAAAAATATCTCGAGCAACTATTGAACTCATTCGTAGAATCACAAATTCTCCAGACCGTGGAAGCCGATATCATGGTGCGATCGCCTGAATACAAATGGTTATTGAAGGAATATTACGAGGGAATTCTTCTTTTTGATATCATGGAAAAGGAGGTGTGGAATAAGGCGTCGGCTGACTCGATTGGCCAGCGCACATACTTTCAAAACAATGCTTCTTCCTACAAGGCAGGGGAGCGCTTAAAGGCCTCCGTTTATTCCGCCACAACCAAAGATCACATCCTCAAATTAAAGGAGCAGTTAGAAAAGGGGGATACGACTGGCGCGGCGGAAACTATCTCTTCATTGCGGATCAAAAGAGATGAGGGCCTTTTTGAAAAAGACGATCGCATTATTTTAACGAAAATACCCTGGTCCCCGGGACTTCATTTGGGCGAAAATAATAATTTACACTACCTCGTGAACGTTAAAGGGGTCGCTGCCCCTGGTTTAAAAACCTTTGAGGAGGCTCGTTCCGAAGTCATTTCCGACTACCAGAATTTTCTGGAAAAGAAATGGGTGGAGGAATTGAAGAAGAAATATCCGGTAAAGATCAACAAAAAGGGAAAAGAGGCGGCTTTTAGCCGGTTGTTGGATGGAAAAACCCCGTAAATTTGCCCCCTAATGTTCAGAGGTCTGGTTTTCATTTTTACAGTTTGTGCGGTCCTTTCGGGGTGTGAGTTCATCCAGATGAAAAAAGAATCAGCGCAAAATGAAGGTACCCGCCAACCGGTGGCCAGGGTCAATGATTCCTATCTTTACAAAGACGAACTGTCTGGACTCGTGGCCTCGACCATATCCAGGGAGGACAGCGCCGCCAGGGTGGAGGCTTATGTCAACAGCTGGATCAAAAAACAGCTGCTGATCAAGGAAGCCTCAAAGAAGATTGACATCAACGAAGCTGAACTTGAAAGGAAGATCCTTGATTATCGTTATAGTCTGATCGCCTACGAATATCAAAGCCACTACATCAAAGAGCACCTCGACACCATTGTTCAGCCCGCTGAGATCGAGGAGTACTACAAAAGCAACATCGACAATTTTATCCTGAAACAGAACATCGTTCGGGCGACTTACATCAAAGTGCCGAAAGACGCGCCACAAGCAAACAAGGTCAAAGAGCTGATCATGTCAACAAATGAACGTGATGTGGCCAAGCTCAAGTCTTATTGCCTGAGTTTTTCGGTGGCATACCACCTGGCAGACTCCAGCTGGATGATCTTCGATGAGCTTGTGCGCGACTCGCCGCTGGAGGATATTCCCAACAAAGTTCAGTTCCTGAAATCAAATCCGTATGAGGAAATCGAAGACGAAAAATTCCTGTATTTTCTCAAGGTGATTGAATACAGGATTTTCGATAATGTTTCGCCGCTTGAATTTGTCCGGGATGAGATCACAAGTATTATCCTGAACAAGAGAAAGGTTGAACTTGCTAAAAAATTGGAAGATAAAGTTTATAACGATGCTTTGGAAAAACAGGAGTTCGAGATCATACATGAATAATATAAGAAAGATATTTCTGACTCTCATGGCAGGGATTTTCAGCTGCTGTGCTTTGGCGCAGGATAATGCCGGATTTGTGATCGACGATATCATTGCAAAGGTCGACAACCACATTGTGTTGCGGTCGGATCTTGAAAAAGCTTATCAGGACTATCTGGCAAATGGAGGAAGCGCATCCATGGAAGCGCGGTGTCAATACCTGGTGCTGCTGATCCGCAACAAATTGATGCTTGCAAAGGCTGAAATTGATTCCGTGGTTGTTCTTGACGCGGAGGTCGACGACAACACCCAACGCCGGATGGATATGATCCTGGCTCAGTCGGGCAAAACGGTGGATGAGCTGGAGGTCATTTATGGTAAAACAATGGAGCAATTGAGACTTGAGTTACGGGATCAGGTCCGGGAGCAAATGGTTGTTCAGAAGATGGAGGGTACCATCACAGAAGGGCTGACGGTGACACCTGCTGAGGTGAAAAAATTCTTCAACAGTTTTCCCACAGACAGCCTGCCTTACTTTTCAGCATCGGTAGAAGTTGCACAGATCGTCAAGATCGCGCAGGTCAGCAAAAAGCAGGAGGAAGAAACAAAGAACCAATTACTGGAAATCCGTTCCAGGATCCTGGGCGGGGAGGATTTTGCCACGCTTGCTAAAAAACATTCCCACGATCCCGGCGTATTTTCCAATGGAGGTGAAATGGGTTGGTCCGGTCGCGGCCGGATGGTCCCGGAATATGAAGCGGTTGCTTTTAAGTTAAAGCCCGGCGAAGTATCGATGCCATTTAAATCGCCTTTCGGTTTTCATATCATGCAGCTGATTGAGCGGAGGGGAAATGAATACAATTCACGTCACATCCTGATTACACCCAACCCTTCCGAGCGTGACCTGGAAAACGCTTCCCGCTACCTTGATAGTTTGAGGACCGTTATCATTGGTGACACCCTCACGTTTGAAAAAGCAGCGAAAGCATATTCGGACGACACTGCCACAAAAGGAAGCGGAGGGTTTTTTGAAGATCGTGAAAACGGTACGAGCCTGACGGTGGACGAACTGGACCCCGTGATTTTTTTCAAGATTGATTCCATGAACGTTGGGGACATTTCAAAACCGATAGCCTACAGGACGGATGATGGAAAGGATGCCGTGAGGATATTATACTACAAATCGCGCACGGCCCCTCACCAGGCTTCGCTTGACCTGGATTGGACGCGGATCCGGAATGCCACACTTGCCGAAAAGAAAAACAAGGTACTTCAGCGGTGGTTTCAGAATGCGCAACGGGATGTTTTCATCAACATCGATCCGGAGTTCGATTACTGTGGGATTCTGAGGCAATAGCTATATGCGCTTTGCGACTTCATCCCAGTTAACCACATTCCACCAGTTGGCAATATATTCATTGCGCTTATTCTGATACTTCAGGTAATAGGCATGTTCCCAAACGTCAAGCCCAAGCACGGGTGTACCCTTGAGTGTACTGTTGTCCATGAGCGGATTATCCTGATTGGGTGTTGAACCGATGCGGAGCTTTCCGTTGTCGTTTACCAGCCATGCCCACCCTGACCCGAAGCGTCCCATTGCTGCCTGCGTGAACTGGTCTTTGAATTTTTCGATTGAACCGAATGTGTTGTTGATTGCTTCCGCCGTTATTCCTGTTGGCATTGCACCCGATGCAGGCTTCATCATTGTCCAGAAAAAATTGTGATTCCACACCCCGCCGGCATTGTTGCGTATCTTATCCGAAAGCCTGGATGTATTTTTAAAAAATTCGAGTTCAGTTGCATAATCCAGCTTTTCGGCAGCGATCGCATCATTGACATTTTTAACATATGCTGCATGATGTTTTCCGTAATGGATGTCCATGGTTTGGGCATCGATGTACGGTTCGAGCGCATTGTGCTCGTAAGGCAATTTTATCTGTGCGAACTGATATGCAGGGCTGACGCGGAGACCTTTATTTTGTGCGTGGGATTTCCCGATAAAAAGGGAAGATCCGACCGTTGCTGCTCCTGCAGCTTTCAATGATTGCTGGATAAACTCTCTCCTTGAACGTTTCATAAGCTCAATAATTGGTTTGCTGGTTAAATGCGCTGTTTCACGGGCAGCCAATTTAACCAAAATTTTTTAGCTTGCAGCTGTCAACATCACCGCTTGCATATGGAACAGATACTATACGACGAGATTCCCTCACTGGACCTGGCGACATTTTACAAAGACGATGAAAAACAAAAGTCGCGTTTTGTCAATGAGTTGGGAACAGCCTACAACAACATCGGGTTTGTTGCCATCCGCAATCATTTCCTCAATGATGACTTACAACAACGGCTCTATGCGGCGATCCGGAAATTTTTTGCGCTTCCGGATGAAGTGAAGAAAAAATACGAGGACCTGATGATTGCCGGGCAGCGAGGTTACACGGGCAAGGGAAAAGAACACGCGAAAGGCCGTAACACCGGCGACCTCAAGGAATTTTATCACGTGGGTCAGGAATTGCCGCCCGCTGAACTTGTTGACGAAAATTACCCCGCAAACATCTGGCCGGAAGAAGTTCCGGAATTCAAAGCGATTTCTGTTGACGTTTTCCGCGCGCTCGAGAAAACGGGAATCTACATGCTACGGGCAATTGCTATTTACCTGAAGCTGCCGGAAAATTATTTCGATGCAAAGATTCATCACGGCAACAGCATCCTGCGCGCGATACACTACTATCCGATCGAAGATCCGAAAACGGTGCCACCCGATGCGGTGCGGGCAGCTGAACACGGCGATATCAACCTGATCACACTGCTCATGGGTGCAAGCGCAGATGGATTGCAAGTCCTTCGCCGGGATGGCAAGTGGATACCGATTACGGCATTACCCGATCAGTTGGTGGTGAACGTCGGGGATATGCTCGAGAGACTCACCAATAAAAAATTAAAATCCACGATACACCGCGTCGTGAATCCGCCCGAACATCTGATGAACACTCCCCGGTATTCCATACCGTTTTTTATGCATCCGCGATCGGAAATGAGCCTGGCAGCATTGCCGCAATGTGTTGACGAGGAAAATCCCAAACAATGGAGTGACATTACTGCGGGGGAATTTCTCGATCAGCGTCTTGCTGAAATCGGTTTGAAGAAGAAGTAACGCAAGGAGCATTGATCCAACGCGTCAGATATTACATTTTTCTCCGGGATGTTCTCATGCTCGCTTGTACGACCTTCGGAGGTCCGCAGGCGCATCTTGCGCATTTTCAAAAAGTGCTTGTTCAAAAGCGAAAATATCTATCGGAGGGCGACCTGATGGAACTGAACTCCCTTTGCCAGATCCTGCCCGGTCCTGCATCTACGCAAACATTGACCGCCATCGGCTTCAGGATCGGCGGACCGACCCTTGCATATCTCACGCTTCTTGTGTGGGTATTGCCAGCGGTGTTCATGATGACGACAGCCGCAATTGTCATGGCCAGTATTCAGGAAAAAAACTGGTCGATGGAATTCACGCGGTTTATTCAGCCAATGGCGGTTGGATTCGTTACATATGGCGCTTACATCATCAGCCTGAAAACCATAAAAACAAAAACCGGTATCGCACTGATGGTGCTGGCGGGGATTTTATCCTATTTTTTCCAGACGCCGTTTATTTTTCCCGCGATCATCATTGGCGCTGGCCTGGTCACTTCTCTTAAATTCAGATCGCACCCCAAGGAGCAAAAACAAAAACTGAAGGTGCAGTGGGCTAATTTTTTGCTGTGGGCGGGTGTTCTTGTGTTTGCCGCGGTACTCGGCGGTGTAACGAAAGCGCTGCCCGTTAAATTGTTTGAAAATTTTTACCGGAACGGCAGTCTTGTATTTGGCGGTGGGCAGGTGCTTGCACCATTGCTTTACGCTGAATTTGTTGTTCCTGAACCAGTCGAGGACAAGCCAACGAAAGCCGCGCAGTTGAAGACCAAATTGAAGCAATATGCACCAAAACCGTTTCATCATCCGATTTCTCACGATGAGTTTCTTTCCGGATATGCAGCAGCTCAAGCCTTGCCCGGGCCCGTGTTTTCTTTCAGTTCGTATATAGGTGCATTATCGGCGCGTGACTATGGCCTGGGCGGCGAAATACTGGGCGCACTGATGTCAGCATTCGGAATATTTCTTCCCGGAACTTTCCTGATATTTTTTGTGATCAGGATTTGGGAAAGTTTAAAAAAATACCGCGCAGTCAGGGCTTCGCTCGAAGGGATTACCGCAGCAAGCGCCGGACTGGTGGCAGCCTCCGCGATCATTATGTTTCAGCCTCTTGAAAATACGTTTTTGAATCTCGCGGTCACGGTTGTGACCTTCTTTGTCCTCGTGTTTACGAAAATCCCCTCCCCGCTAATTATTCTTGGCGGTTTGATCCTGGGATTTATCGTCAGGGCAATCGGATAGGAAAAAATTATTTCCTACCACCGTAAAACAGTGTGAAGAATAGCGTCGGATAGATTGAATAATTCTTTGCGGTCGGGACCATCTCGATCCGGCTTGTATAAGCGTCGAGCAGGATCCCCGCTTCAAAACCAGTGACCTGGCTTTTTGTTGTTCCAAGTTCAAAGTTGATCGCCGCTTTTGCATTTGCGCCGAATTTCAGTGTGGATTCGCCGAGTCCTTCGAAAAGCCGGCCGGGGCCGTAAATCTCGGTTGCTTCGATATTGGGATTATATTGCTCACGTACGGTGACATATCCGCCATCTGCAGCTCTTTCGATGTAATAGGGAGCAACAATGCCGATTGAAGGGCCTATGGCGCTTACCGCCTTGATTTCTACGCCCTGTTGCGGCGCTTTTTTGAAAATGATAAGATCCCTTCCGTATTGAAAACGCAACGCGTAGAGGTAATTACTCTTTCCGTAAATAAAAAAGTTTCCGGTGCTTTGGGAATTTTGACGCACTTCCTGCGGATGCTTGACGTTCATGATCTCCAGGCCGAACGTTTCCAGAAGGCGCTCATTCATTTTGCGGGCTTTTTTAAACACAAACCCGCCAATCAGCCCTCCATAAGTGTTCTTGTTGACACCCCAGGTGAACTCTGACTGGTAATCATAACTGTCCTGGGTTTGAGCTTGCACACTGGGAATTAGTGCCGCAAAACCGATAAAAAAGATGTAAAACTTGTGGAGGCCCTTCATTCCTTCCTAATACTTTAAGATAAATTTAAACTTTAATTGTGGAACGCAAAACATAACGTAAAAACTTATTCCATATGGTTTCAATGACGGGTATTTATTTAGGAGATCTGCGAACAGAGGCGACACATCTCAAATCGGGAAATAAAATAATGACGGATGCCCCTCTGGATAACAACGGAAAGGGCGAGGCTTTCAGTCCTACAGATTTAACGTGTGCATCCTTAAACAGTTGCATGATGACGTTGATGGGTATTGTTGCACAACGCGAAGCCGTTGACCTTGCGGGTCTGCGGTCGGAGATTGTAAAAATTATGGCCGTTAATCCACGAAAAATTGATGAAATCAAAATCGTGTTCACACATGACAATCTTGATGCCACCGACATTCAGAAAGAAAAGCTGAAACGCGCAGCCCTGACTTGTCCGGTTGCGCTAAGCCTGCACGAAGCAATAAAGCAAACTATTGAATTTAACTTTTGACGGCCTGCCGTATCTCATGGTAGTCAATGTCATAATGCGACAAGTCGAGAATTGACTGGCCCTTATGGATCAACAGGACCTGTGGAGATTCATGCTGTACATCAAAAATCTCTGCGATCAGGTTTGACACCGCCCGGTTACTGATCAGGTCAAGGAAATAGGGTCGGATGCCTGGACTTTCATTTGCATTCCAGCTTCTTTCGAGGCGATCAAGGGATAACTTGCTCGTAGCGCATCGGGTGCTGTGCTTGAAGATCAAAACCGGGGTTTGTTCCGATTCTTTTTTTATGTCTTCCAGTTGTTGTGGGAATTTTAGTTCAGTCCAGTTCATAATTTATTCATACCACAACCCCTCCTCACCTTTGTCATAACGTGGCCTCCTGTTCTTTTCCTTGAGATGATCCGGTTGGGTGTCGTTCTTTTTGAATAAACGCGCCCACCATAACTTAAAGTTCGTCAGCGCATCCTTTTCTTCGGTAACATTGTTCTTGTTTGCCTTCACAAACTTTGAATCCGGGTGCAACTCCCGCTTGCGCTCGAACAATGTAAACTTCTGCATCTTAATGTTTCCCTGGTAGTCGAGGGAGCGGCCAAAGGCTTTTCCGGGCTCGCGTGTTTTCATAGCATACTTTGAGCTGCTGTTGTTTCGCACATAATCCTGCTGCTTTACTCTCGATTGCAATTCACCCACTTCAAAAACTGACTTTGATGGCCGTTGTTTGGCCAGTGCCTGCTTTGATGAATTTGGATTCCTTACATAATCCTTCCGAAATCGCGACAGGCGGATCGTCCCTGAAAAGCTTCCGGATTTACCAGCGGCGTCCGACGGAGTTCGCACTGCAACAGGTGTCTCCCTGTTATTCCAAAGTTTTCCACTTACGCTACCTCCTCCTTTTTGCGGCCGGGTCGTTTTCAGGTCGCCCTGATAGTTTCCGATCTGGCGGTAGTTGCCTCCTGGTACACGCGTAACGATTGGCCTGCCTTCATTATTCCAAAGTTTTCCGCTGGCAGAGCCACCGCCTTTGAAAGGCCTTCGTGCTCCTTTCAAATTTCCGCTGTATTCTTCACCCTGATCAGAATATCCGGGCTGATCGGTGAAACGTCTTATTTTACCGGGGAAGCCCGCAACGGCGGCGGCACGTTTCGAAGGTTTTCTGCCGGCGATCGCAGTTCCGCGGTTGTTCCATAATTTCCCGCTGATGCTTTCTGCTCCAAGTCTTGGTTTTCGCGCGCTCTTCAACGATCCCTGGAAGGCTCCGGCCCTGGTTTCGACTGGCGGCCGCACGGGAATTGGATTGCCCTGGTTGTTCCAGCGTTTGCCGCTTACGCTTCCTCCGCCGGTCAGTGGTCGCCTCGCCTTGATCGCCCCGGAAAAAGTAGCGCTGCTTTTTTCCCGTGGTGTCCTCACGGCAATCGCGCGCCCCTGGTTGTTCCAAAGTTTCCCGCTGGCTGTGCCTCCACCTTTCGGAGACCGGCGTGTCTTCAAAGTCCCGGTGAATTCTTCACCCTGATTCAGATAGCCGTGAAACCCCTTCTGATTGCCCCGATACTCCTCTCCCTGATTTCGATAAGCCTTTCGTTTTGCTTTGATGCTTCCTGAATATTGCTCACCCTGGTCGGTATATCCGCGTCTGATGCCTCTCAGATTTCCGCGTGACTCTTCACCTTGATTGCGGTAAGCTTTTCGTTTTGCCTTGATATTTCCCGAATACTGTTCGCCCTGGTCGGTATATCCGCGCCTGATCCCTCTCAGATTGCCGCGCGATTCCTCGCCCTGATCGCGATACGCTTTACGCTTTGCTTTGATACTGCCGGAATACTGTTCGCCCTGGTCTCTGAATCCGCGCCTCACGCCTCGCAGGTTGCCCGCATAACCTTCGCCCTGGTTGCGACGGGCTGGCCTGGCTTTCCTTTCTCCACGGTATTTGCCGATGCCCGTGGCGCCAATGCCAGGCTGTCTTGCAGGCAGAGGCTCATTCACACGCGGCGAAGGCCTTGACAGGCGATAACCCCTGGATGGAATGGTGCTCGCTCGATCGCCACGCGGTGTTTTTTTCCCCCGGATCTTCCTCCCGGCGATATCACCGGTCCATGCGCGAGGTCTCTTTCTTGTGGCTGAAGCATAACCATCGGTTTTGGCGGTATAAGGACGATCACCGACGCGTTTTCTGCCAAAGTATGGTTTGTAATCCGGCCTGATCAATTCTCGGGGCGGGGTCTCGTAATTTCGTGTCCGTAATTTGTTTCCGGCGATATCGCGCAGATAAGGCCGTTCACTTTTCTTTTTGGGCCTCGGAAATTGTGCCCATGTATTTGGACTTTTTCGTGCAAGAAAACCACCGGATGCCGATCGCGGAATAATCGCACCCCCGGTGCGGCCCTGCCTTTGTCTTTTCGTTTGCAACTGCTTCAGGCGGCGTTTGCCCGGTGCATCCTTTTCCGTCCTTTCGACCGGCCTCGGGTATACGGACGGGCCAGACGGCTCGTAGCTTTTTCTTGCGGACGACGAAATACTGCGCGGAAAAATTCTCCTGCGCGCTATACGCGGTTTTTCTCTTGCTGACGAAAATCCGCCGTAGCGTGGTCGCTCATCAGCCAGCCGTGGTCTCTTGCTGCGAAACGTATACCTTCGGTCTGACGGCGTTTGCACGATTGCCGGCTTTTGGCTTTCAAAATTGCGGGTTCGTAATCTCCGTCCTGCAATATCACGCATGTATGGCTTCTCAGTTTTCCTTTTTCCGCGTGGGTATGATGCGACGATGTTGATACTTTTACGCGCAATGTAGGACCGCGATGCCGATCGCGTAACGACCCGCTTTTTCGGCCGCGGACGTGGGTCCGGGCCCTGAAGTTTTTTAAGCCTTGCCATTGCCGGCCTGTTCGACACTCCCTGAGGATGGTCCCGGGGAGTCTTCGAAGGATTGTTGACGAACCGGCCTTCCTGCGGGAAAACATTATCGGGACGTTGCGTCGCGGATTGGGCCTTTACCCGTGCCTTGATCTTCTTATTTGAAATAGGCCTGCGGTCATCGCGTGGAGGTTGCTGGGGATTGCGAACGAAAAGATTTTTGTTCGCTGGCTGGCGATCATCCCTGGGCGCATCCTGGGAGTTGTTATGCACGTAAAGCCTCCGGTTCCGGTAAACATTCTTACTTCTCTCAGACGGCGAGCGGTCTGTTACTCTTTTGTAAGAGCCTGCCTTCGGCCGACGGCCTGATTTATCCGGATCGGTATTTCGCAAACGCGTAACCGGACGCGCTGCGCGATCGCCGCCTGTTACCTTTTTCGAAGGCCTGAATTCTTTTCTCTTCGCAATGGTCTGCTTTTTCGGCTTTTGCTTCTTCTTTTTGGCGTCCTGTTTGGCATCGACTTTACGAAAACGCGATTCCCTGCTTTGTATTGGTCTGTCTCCTTTTGTGTTTTGGGCAAGGGATGGCAAAGACAGCAACAGCAACAAGGTCGCAAATGCAAGTATCTTCGTAACCGGTTTACCCATAATGCAGATATAACGCTTTTCGCTACCCAAAAAATATGGAGGAACACAGGCTAAGATAGCTAAAATTTAAGCAACTCTTCAATCCGGGATTTCAGCCTGCCTTTTGGAAGGAAATTTTGTTCCAGGGTTGGCGCGAACGGAATTGGCGTATCAAGACTCGCCTCCCGCAACACGGGTGCATCAAGGAGTTGGAAACAATGTTCGCTGATCCATGCGCTGATCTCGGCGCCGATACCTCCGGTGAGCGTATCCTCATGAAAGATCATTACGCGGCCGGTTTTTTTCACCGTCGATCTCACGGCTTCCTTATCCCATGGCAACAATGTACGCAGGTCGAGCAGATCGGCAGATACTTGTGGCATTGTCTCCAGCACCTCAAGGGCCCAATGGATTCCCATCCCATACGTGATGATCGACAAATCAGCTCCTTCCTTTACCAGTCTCGCTTTACCGACCTCAACCGTGTAATAATCATCAGGGATCTCATCTTTGATTGACCGGTAAAGGAATTTGTGTTCGAAGAACATGTAAGGATTTGGATCCTCCAGTGCCGCGCATAACAGACCTTTCGCGTCATAAGGCGTGGAGGGGTAAACAATCTTCAAACCGGGCGTGTGAAAAAACCAGGCTTCATTGCTTTGTGAATGAAAAGGTCCGGCTGCGGTCCCAGCTCCCGTCGGCATTCTCACGACGACATCCGCAGGCTGGCCCCACCTCCAATAGGATTTCGCCAAATTGTTGATGATCTGATTAAAGCCTTCGGTGACAAAATCTGCAAACTGCATTTCCACCATTGACTTCATTCCTTTCACCGATAAGCCAAGCCCGGATCCAACAATGGCAGCTTCGCACAACGGGGTATTTCTCACACGTCCTTTGCCGAATTTTTCAACAAAACCTTCCGTGATTTTGAACACGCCCCCGTACTCTGCAATATCCTGCCCCATTAAAACCAGATTGTCGAAACGTTCCATGCTTTGTCTCAGACCATCGCTGATCGCATCAATGAATCGTTTTTCCGACGTTTTCCCGGTGCCTGGCTGAACGACACTTTGTGAAAAAGGAGCGTATACCTCTTTTACTTCCAGTTCAGTATCAGCGACGGGATGCGTCTCGCGGAAAGCGATCTCCAGTCCTTCTTCGATCTCCATCTTCACCTCAGTCCTGATTGACTGAATGTATTCCTTCGTGATGATTTTTTGGCTTAAGAGGTAGTTCTCAAAATTGTCAAGCGGATCTTTCTTAGCCCACTCCTCCATCAATTCCTTGGGAACATACCTCGTGCCTGAGGCTTCTTCATGGCCGCGCATACGAAAGGTCCGGCATTCGACAAGGACCGGCCGGGGCGACTTTCTCATATTGTGGGCCAGCAAATTGAAAGTGTCATAAACTTCGAGCACATTATTGCCATCGATGCTAACGGCTTCGATACCGTAGCCAATCCCTTTATCGGCAAAACTTTCGCAACGGAATTGTTCGTTGCTGGGGGTTGACAAGCCGTAACCGTTGTTTTCGACAATGAAGATGACAGGCAGGTCCCACACGGCGGCAACATTTACGGCCTCGTGAAAATCGCCTTCGCTTGTTCCGCCATCGCCATTAAAGACCGCGGTAACTTTCTTTTCATTTCTCAGTTTCGCCGCGAGGGCAATGCCATCCGCCACACCGTTCTGGGGACCAAGGTGTGATATCATTCCAACGATGTGATGTTCATTGGTGCCGAAATGAAATGAACGATCGCGTCCCTTGGTATATCCCATCATCGTTCCCTGCCATTGTGCAAAAAGACGCGCAAAAGGCATTTTCCGGGAAGTGAATACGCCGAGATTCCGATGCATGGGAAGGATGTACTCGTCATCGTCGAGGGCGTGAACAAGTCCGACCGATATTGCTTCCTGGCCGATTCCGCTGAACCACTTGCTGATCCTGTTCTGCCGCAGCAGTATCAGCATTTTTTCTTCGATCATTCTTGGCCGCAGCAATCCCTGGTAAAGCGCTAATAGGATGGCATCGCTGTACTGTTTCCGGTTGAAATTCATATCGGTAAAATCGCGCGCAAGTTATAATGTTTGGATGATCCTGCCACACGTTTCAATCGATTTAAAACCACTTCAAACCTTTTTTCCAGTTTTAATTAACTCCTGAAAAACCGCCGACGGAGAAACCACATCAAAATCGAAAAACTCGTTTAATTTTGGGCCGATATGATAGACTTCAAAGAATTCAATTTGGACAATGGTCTGAAAGTGATCGTGCATGAAGACCCAACAGTTCAGATTGCCGTTCTGAACATACTTTACAATGTGGGTTCCAGGAATGAGCATCCGGACAAAACCGGATTCGCGCATCTGTTTGAGCATCTGATGTTCGGAGGTTCGGTGAACATCCCGAATTACGATGAGCCCCTTCAAAAGGTCGGGGGCGAAAATAACGCCTTTACGAACACAGACATTACAAATTATTACCTGACGGTTCCTGCTGCAAATCTGGAAACCGGATTCTGGCTGGAATCGGACCGGATGCTCAGTCTTTCGTTTGATCCCCAGGTGCTGGAAGTGCAGCGAAAGGTTGTGATTGAGGAGTTCAAGCAAAGGTATTTGAATCAACCCTATGGTGATGTTTGGCTTAAGCTTCGACCCCTGGCATACAAGGTCCATCCTTATCAATGGGCGACCATCGGCAAGGAGATCAGTCATATCGAAAACGCATCGATGAATGATGTGCGAAGTTTTTTTAATGAGTTTTATAACCCGTCCAATGCCATCATGGTGGTCGCGGGAAATGTGACTACCGATCAGGTGAAAAAGCTCAGTGAAAAGTGGTTCGCGCCAATACCGGCGGGGACGATGAAATTGAGACCACTTCCGCAGGAGCCACCGCAGCGTGGCAAGAGAACCCTGGAGATCGATGCCGACGTTCCGGCCAGTGCGCTTTACAAGACCTATCACATGCCCGGACGATTTCATGCGGACTATTACGCAATCGACTTGCTAAGTGATGTCCTGAGCCGCGGGCATTCAAGTGTTCTCTACCAGAAACTTGTGAAAGAGCGACAGATATTCACTTCGATTTCGTCTTTTGTCACCTCGACGATAGACCCGGGGCTCTTAGTCATTAGCGGCCGAGTGAAAAATGGGGTCATCCTCAGCGACGCCGAGGGACATGTAGATGAGATTGTGGAAGACATCATTAAAAATGGCGTTGACCAATCGGAGCTTGAGAAGGTTCAAAACCAGGCTTATTCTACATTGGAATTCGGTGAAGTGGAGGTAATGAACCGTGCGATGAATCTTGCATTTTCAAAATTATCGGGGGATGCGTCGCTGGTGAACGAAGAAGGAAAAAAAATACGGGCGGTTACAACCGACGACCTCAAAAGGGTTGCGGGTACAGTTTTGAAATATGACAATTCCAGCACGATGTACTACAGGGCTTCCGGAGAATAATTTTCCCATCTAAAAATGCATCCATGAAGATCAGGGTAGGTTTGGGTTTTGACGTTCATGCCCTTGGCGAAGGCAGAGAATTTTTTCTCGGAGGAATACGTCTACCGGCGTCTAAGGGTGCCGTTGGACATTCCGACGCGGACGTCCTCATTCATGCCATCTGTGACGCATTGCTCGGTGCAGCGAACCTTCGGGATATCGGATTCCATTTTTCAAATACCGATGACCGGTGGAAAGATAAAGACAGCAAATATTTTCTGCAGACCGTGACGAACATGCTGTCGGAACGCGGGTGGAAGATTGAAAATGTCGACTGCACCGTATGTCTCGAGAAGCCGAAAGTGAATCCGCACATTGAGGAAATGAAAAAAACACTTGCTCCGCTCATGCGAATTACCGTGGAAGATGTTTCCATCAAGGCAACCACGAGTGAAAAGCTCGGATATGTCGGCCGGGAAGACGGCGTGAATGCATACGCGGTTGCGCTCATCAGCAAAGTATAATGGACGAACTTCAGATCATCGTTACGTCCGATGGCTCTCATTCCCTGCTCAATACAAAACTGAATGAGACTTACCACTCTCACCATGGCGCGACGCAGGAATCGACGCACGTGTTTATTAAAAACGGGCTTGAATTCTACGTTGGAAAAATGAAGGATGCAAGGCAGGATATAAGGATTCTCGAGGTTGGCTTCGGGACAGGGCTGAATGCGTTGCTTACAATCGGGTATCTGCTGCGACATCCTGGAAAAAATATCATCTATACAACGATTGAACCGTTTCCACTGCCGGAAAATATTTGGTCGCAATTGAATTATCCCACCGTTCCCGTGTTGCAATCACACTTTCGCACACTTCACCTATCTCGATGGGACACGATCGTCGCGCTGACTGCCAATTTTTCCCTGAAAAAGGTGAAGGGACTTCTGCAGTCAATCCCGCTTGCAGCCGGCGGGTTCGATTTGGTCTATTTCGACGCGTTTGCACCGAATAAACAGCCGGAAATATGGGAGTTGTCCGTGCTGGAAAAAGTTGTGAAAGCAATGAGCGCAACCGGAGTTTTTGTCACTTATTCCGCAAAGGGGAAACTGAAACGCGATCTCAGGAGCCTGGGACTGGATGTCGAGACGTTGCCAGGTCCACCGGGCAAAAAGGAAATGGTCCGTGGCGTAAAACGCGCGGTTTGATCACTGCAGGAGCAAAAGCGGCTGTTATCAAGAAATGTCGAATTTATTTGAAAACAGGAATTTAATTCACCGGTAACCTTGAAAATTTTCACAAACGATTTCGGGTTATTTACAAATTTTAAAAATCATTGTGACTGCAATCGTGTACGTTTTTCAATTTTCAACCAATTCTGATTCATTTCTGAAAATTCTCCAAAAATTCTGACGCGAACCTCTGGTGCCGAATAATTGGGCCGCTTCTTTCGTAATTTCAAAAATTAATTTGGTCAGCGATGGCCAGTTAGACGCCAGTTAATTACGTATGAAGAAGAAAACAACCAGCCGTAGCCTCTACACACCGGAGCTGGAACACGATGCCTGCGGTATCGGGTTCATAGCCAACATCAACGGAACGAAATCAAACAACGTCCTGCGCGATGCGCTTTCCATGCTCGAAAACATGGAACACCGCGGGGGAAAGGGTTGCAACGCGAAAACCGGTGACGGCGCGGGCATCCTGATCCAGCTACCGCATGATTTTCTCGCAGAAGAGGCGTCGCGTCTCGGATTCGAGCTTCCCGGACCGGGCAACTACGGCGTGGGGATGGTGTTTTTTCCCCGCGATAAAAAAGTTCTCAATGCATGTCGGGAAACCCTGAAGAAGAATATTACCGCGCTCGGACTTGAACTGATCGGTTTCCGCGGTGTACCCGTGGACCACAGTGTACCAGGTCCCGGGGCTGCAGAAGTAGAACCGGTGATCGAACAGGTTTTTGTCAGATCGAAAACCCTCGAGCTCACAGGCGAGGCGCTCGAAAGAAAGCTTTTCGTGCTGCGTAACTTTACGTCACACAAGATTGCCCGGGATGTCAAGGGCAGCAACAAGGAATTTTATATCACGAGTTTTTCCACAAAAACGATTGTATACAAGGGACAACTGAGAACCGAGCAGCTGAGAAAATATTTCTTTGACCTGCAGGATCCGAGATTGCGTACAGCCATCGCGTTGGTTCACTCGCGGTTCTCGACGAATACTTTTCCGAACTGGAAACTCGCGCAGCCCTTCCGCTATGTCGCCCACAACGGTGAAATCAACACCATTCGCGGAAATGTCAACAAAATGAAGTCGAAGGAAGCGATGTTCAAATCGTCGCTGTTCACCGACGAGGAAATAAAAATGCTGCTGCCGATCACGGTTGCCGACGGTTCCGATTCTGCCAATCTCGATGCCATGGTCGAAATGCTTGTGCTCGCCGGTCGTTCAATACCACACGTCATGATGATGCTGGTACCGGAAGCATGGCAGGATAACAAACTGATGGATCCGCACCGCAAGGCATTTTACAAATATCACGCGTCTATGATGGAGCCGTGGGACGGGCCGGCCGCACTTGTTTTTACAGATGGTGTGCGCATCGGTGCAACCCTCGACCGCAATGGACTTCGACCGCTACGTTATTACATCACCCGTTCAGGACGGATCGTCATGGCGTCCGAAGCAGGCGCGCTGCCCGTCGACCCGAAAGATATTCTTGAGAAAGGCAGGATCACGCCAGGCAAGATGATGCTGGTCGACGTAGAACAGGGCAAAGTGCTCGACGACGAAAAAGTAAAACGCACCGTCTACGAAGGCAAACCTTATTACAACTGGATCATCCAGAACCGCCTCAAGCTGCGGCTGGAGCCCGAGCAGGAATGGTACGAGGATGACTTTGACGAAAAAACCCTGCCGCAACGGCAGAATGTTTACGGCTACAGCACCGAGGATATCAAGGCAATCATCACGCCAATGGCTTCAACAGGATACGAAGCAATTGGGTCGATGGGCGACGACACTCCGCTGGCAGTACTCTCCAAAGAAAGCAGACATATCTCAAATTATTTCAAGCAACATTTTGCGCAGGTAAGCAACCCTCCGATCGATCCGATTCGCGAACGCCTGGTAATGTCGCTGTTCACAAGAATAGGCCGGAGTCTGAACGTGCTGGAGGAAACTCCGCAGCACACGGCGCAGATCCATATTTCGCAACCGGTATTGTTGAACGCGGATCTGGAAAAATTAAAACACCTGCCCGCGCATGGATATGAGTATGCGATCATCCGTTGCGTATTCCTTGCAGACGGACAGCCGGGACGATTGGAAGAAAGCCTTACCAGGATATGCGCAGAAGCGGAAAAGGCAGTCCGGGCCGGAAAAAAGATCATCGTTCTCTCCGATAAAAAGATCAGTCCTGAATATGCACCTATCCCTTCGCTGTTGTCGATCGGCGCTGTTCACCATTACCTCGTAGAGAAAAGGATCAGAACACATACAGGACTTCTCGTTGAGGCAGGTGATGTATGGGAAGTACATCATTTCGCGACAATCATCGGTTTCGGCGCCAGCGCAATCAATCCGTACATGGCCCTGGAATCGATTCATTTCCTCAACAAGCAGGGTCTGCTCGGCAAGACAATGAGCGATGAGGATGCGTGGCACAATTATCAGAAGGCCATCGGCAACGGGCTGTTAAAAGTCATGTCGAAAATGGGGATCAGCACACTGCAATCCTATCAGTCAGCGCAAATATTTGAAGCGCTCGGGCTTGGTAGTGAAGTGATCGACAAATGTTTCCGCGGAACCATCAGCAGGATTGAAGGTTTGTCCTTCGACGACCTGGCCCAGGAAGTTCTTGTGCGTCATAAGACCGGTTATCGCCAGGAGACGACAAGCCTTCCAGTAGGAGGGATTTACCAGTGGAAAAGACGGGGAGAAAAACACCTGTTCAGCCCCGAAGTTATCCATTTACTCCAGTATGCATCGAAGCACAGGAATTATGAAAGCTTCAGAAAATATACCGAGACGATAAACGACCAGACGCGTGACGCTTTCACGTTACGGGGACTGCTGGAATTCAAAAAACGCCAACAGGTTCCGATCGAAGAAGTTGAACCGGTGGAGGATATTCTGAAACGATTTGCCACGGGCGCAATGTCGTTCGGATCAATTTCGCATGAAGCGCATTCCACGCTGGCGATCGCGATGAACCGAATCGGCGGGAAGAGCAACAGCGGAGAAGGTGGTGAGGATGAAGTTCGTTTCGAGAAGAAAGAAAATGGCGATTGGGAACGCTCCGCTATCAAACAGGTGGCGTCAGGACGCTTTGGCGTTACCAGCTACTACCTGAGCAATGCGGATGAACTGCAGATCAAAATGGCCCAGGGCGCGAAGCCGGGTGAAGGAGGACAACTTCCGGGTCATAAGGTTGATGAATGGATCGGAAAAGTTCGTCACTCAACCCCCGGTGTCGGGCTGATCTCGCCGCCGCCACACCATGATATTTATTCAATTGAAGATCTTGCCCAGCTGATATTCGACCTGAAGAATGCGAACCGCAGTGCCCGTATCAACGTGAAGCTCGTCTCGCAGGCTGGCGTCGGCACCGTTGCAGCAGGAGTTGCCAAGGCGAAAGCTGATGCAATTTTGATCTCGGGAGCGGATGGCGGAACCGGCGCGTCTCCCATCAGCTCGATGAGGCACGCGGGACTACCGTGGGAACTCGGCGTGGCTGAGGCTCACCAAACACTGGTAAAGAACAACCTGCGAAGCCGCGTGGTCCTTCAGACCGATGGACAGATCCGCACAGGACGCGACATTGCCGTTGCGGCATTGCTTGGCGCAGAGGAATGGGGAGTTGCCACGGCCGCGCTGGTTGTCGAAGGCTGTATTATGATGAGGAAATGCCACCTGAATACATGCCCGGTCGGTATTGCGACCCAGGATCCTGAACTGCGAAAGCTATTCACGGGCGATCCGGACCATGTTGTAAATTTCTTTTACCTCCTTGCGCAGGATCTGCGTGAGATTATGGCCGAACTGGGATTCAGAACCGTGAATGAAATGGTCGGCCGGACCGACGTATTGCGGGTACGTACTGAAGTGGATCACTGGAAAATCAAGAAACTCGATCTCTCACCGATATTACACCGGGAGCCGGCACGTGAACACATTGGTGTGTACAAACAGATGGAACAGGATTTCGAACTCGAGAAGGTGCTTGACTGGAGATTGGTGGAGGCCGCCAAGCCCGCGCTTGAGGAGTGCGAGGGCGTTCAGGAACGTTTCATCATTAAAAATACGGATCGATCCGTGGGCGCCTTGTTGTCAAATGAAATCTCGAAGCGCTATAAAGGTGCCGGGCTGCCGGCGGACACGATTCAGTTTAACTTCAAAGGCTCGGCGGGTCAGAGCTTCGGCGCTTTTGTTGCACCTGGTGTGACCTTTGAACTGGAAGGCGAAGCCAACGACTATTTTGGAAAAGGATTGTCGGGCGGAAAATTGATCATTTATCCGGACAAGGAGGCGACCTTTAAGCCTGAAGACAATATCATCATCGGTAACGTTGCGTTCTACGGAGCAACGGCCGGAGAAGCGTATATCCGCGGTCAGGCCGGAGAACGGTTTTGCGTAAGGAACTCAGGCGTTAATACTGTGGTGGAAGGAGTGGGGGATCATGCCTGCGAATACATGACAGGCGGACGCGTTGTTATTCTCGGGAAAACCGGTCGCAATTTCGCAGCTGGAATGAGCGGAGGAATCGCTTATGTCTTTGATACCGAGCACGCCCTTGAAAGACTTTGTAATAAGGACATGGTTGAGCTTGAATCACTGACTGAAGAGGACAAGCAAGAGGTGAAAGGAATGGTACAACGTCATTTCAAATATACCGGAAGCGATCCGGCAGAATGGATCCTCGAAAACTGGGAGATCGCATCCGAGCTATTCGTCAAGGTTATGCCGAAGGACTACAAAGCAGTGCTTCAAAAGCAAAAAGCCGCCAGGATCATTGAGGCTAAAACCGTGAAAGTAGCAGTGAAATAATTTGAACGCGCACTAAACAACATACGCAGAATAAAATGGGACAAGTTGACGGTTTCATGAAGTATAACCGGGAAAATCCAAAATCCCGGAATCCGAAAGAAAGGATAAAAGACTATAAGGAAGTCTATACGCCGCTGGAAAAAGAAAAAGTAAAGACAAACGCGGCGCGTTGTATGGACTGTGGTGTTCCTTTTTGTCACAGTGGCTGTCCGCTGGGTAACAACATTCCCGACTTCAACGATGCCGTATACGAGGGCAGATGGGAGGAGGCAATCCAGATACTGAGCAGTACAAATAATTTTCCGGAGTTTACCGGACGAATTTGCCCCGCGCCTTGTGAAGCAAGTTGTGTTTTGAGCATCAATAATGATCCCGTCACCATTGAATACATCGAAAAGACGATAACCGAAACCGCATTCGAAAAGGGGTTTATTAAAGCAACCCCTCCGTCAGCCAGAACCGGAAAGCGCGTTGCTGTAGTAGGGTCAGGACCTGCAGGGCTTGCGGCCGCTGCGCAATTGAACAAAGCCGGCCACTGGGTTACGGTTTTCGAAAGGAGCGACCGGATCGGAGGACTGCTTCGTTACGGAATTCCCGACTTCAAGCTTGAGAAATCGGTAGTGGACCGGCGAATCAGACTGATGGAACAGGAAGGAATCATTTTCCGGACGAACGCGCACGTCGGCGTTAATATCAGTGCACAACACCTGCAAAAGGAATTCGATGCCGTGGTGATGTGCGGAGGGGCGTCTGCACCACGTGATCTTCCGATACCCGGCAGAAACCTGAAAGGCGTGCATTTTGCGATGGACTTCCTGCCCCAGCAAAACAAGCGTGTCGCTGGCGATCGAATCTTCTCCGGTGAGATCCTTGCGGGTGGAAAAAATGTCATTGTCATCGGCGGCGGAGACACGGGATCCGATTGTGTGGGAACCTCCAACCGTCAGGGAGCAAAGACTGTAACGCAGATCGAGCTGCTGACAAAACCACCTTTGACGCGCAGTGAAGATAACCCATGGCCATTGTGGCCGATGGTGCTGATGAGTTCGTCGTCACATGATGAAGGCGTCAACCGCGAGTGGTCCATACTGACAAAGGAATTTCTTGGGGACAACAATGGCCGCCTGACCGGCCTTAAGATCGTTGATATCAAATGGGGTAAGAATGCGCAGGGAAAAATGGGGTTCGAGGAAATTCCCGGAACAGAACGGATCCTGCCTTGTGACCTTGCTTTACTCGCAATCGGTTTTACCGGTGCCGAGAAAAGCGGCATGGTTGAAGAACTAAAGCTCGAACTCGATCAGCGAACAAACATTTCCAGCACCCATTACATGACCTCCCAAGAGGGCGTCTTCGCCGCTGGTGATATTCGCCGCGGCCAATCATTGGTTGTGTGGGCAATTTCAGAAGGCCGTGAATGCGCACGGGCGGTTGATATATGGCTGATGGGTGACAGTAATCTCGAGGCCAAGGACGAATCTTTCCTTAAGATTGCAAATCACTGAGAATTCTCCTTGCTGAAAAATATCTGAAGGCTTTCAAGTTGAAGGCCTTTTTTTTATACGACGTAGCAAATGCGGCAGCGCCCAGGAGGGCTTCATCCAATGCGGCAGCGCCGGAATTCGAAGACGACATTTTACACTTTCACCGTAAATCGCTATTCCGGATATGGCTGAATCAGGTTGATTTCGACTCGCTGGATTAACCTTAAGGCATTTCGGCCCATCGTGCAGAATAATTGACAAACTCGAACTATTTTTGCCTCACTTAAATTATAGTGACGTGAGTAAAAAAGTTAACGTTGGACTGGTGCAGATGTCTTGTACCGCCAAGTCTGAAGAAAATCTTGCAAAGGCAATTGCAAGGATCCGGGAAGCTGCGGCAAAAGGCGCACAGATAGTTTGCCTGCAGGAGCTTTTCACTTCTTTATATTTTTGTGATGTTGAGGATTACGAAAACTTCAAACTGGCCGAACCCATTCCAGGTCCGTCTACCGATACTTTGTCACAGGTGGCGAAAGAGCTCGGCGTTGTGATTATCGCATCGCTTTTTGAAAAACGCGCCAAAGGAATATACCATAACACGACCGCTGTGCTGGACGCTGACGGTTCTTACCTTGGCAAGTACCGGAAAATGCATATTCCGGATGATCCTTCCTACTACGAAAAATTTTATTTTACACCAGGAGACCTTGGCTATAAAGTTTTCAAAACCAAATTCGCCACCGTCGGCATCCTGATATGCTGGGATCAATGGTATCCCGAGGCAGCGCGGATCACCTCACTCATGGGCGCCGAAATTTTGTTTTATCCGACTGCGATCGGCTGGGCGACCACCCAGGACAGCGATACAAACAACGAGCAGTACAGCGCATGGCAAACCATCCAGCGCAGCCATGCCGTTGCAAATGGTGTTCACGTAGTGAGTGTCAACCGGGTCGGGTTTGAACAAAATGGCGCAATGAAATTTTGGGGTGGATCGTTTGTCTCAAATCCCTTCGGCAAATTGCTGCACCTGGCATCCCATGATCAGGAGGAAGTGACCGTTGTGGAGCTGGATCTGAATAAGACCGACAGTTACAGGACCCACTGGCCATTTCTCCGTGATCGCCGGATCGATTCGTACGAGCCGATCACGAAGCGTTACATCGATGAAGAAATTTCATAACCTCAGTCGTGCTATTGTTTGTAATCATCGTGACACACCCATAACGCAACTAAGTGAACCATCAAACCCCGCAGCAGCTTGGATATTATTTCCCTGCTGAATTCGAACTGCATCACGCCACATGGCTTAGCTGGCCGCACAAAGAAGCTTCCTGGCCGGGAAAGATCGATTCAATTTTTCCTGTTTACGCGAAGTTCATAAAACTTTTAGCCGAAGGGGAACAAGTCAATATCAATGTTATCGACGGGGTGATGAAGCAAAAGGCATTGCATCATCTTCGGGATCAGGGCGCGGACCTCCAAAATATCAACTTCTTTCACCATCCCACAAACGATGCATGGTGCAGGGATCACGGTCCCGCGTTCCTCGTGAACCCGAAGGCGAAGGACCGGAAAATTATTGTTGACTGGGGTTACAATGCCTGGGGTGGAAAGTATCCCCCATTTGATCTCGACGACCAGATCCCCACGCTGATCGCGCGCCATTATAATATTCCTGTGGTTTACCCGGGCATCGTTATGGAGGGAGGATCAGTTGAATTCAACGGCAGGGGTACAGTACTAACCACAACATCTTGTCTTTTGAATAAAAACAGGAATCCCCATCTCGATCAAAAACAAATCGAAGAATTTCTTCACGGATATTACGGCGTCGACCACATCCTGTGGCTTGGCGATGGTATTTCCGGAGACGACACGGATGGACACATCGATGATCTAACGCGCTTTGTCAATGAAGACACTGTTGTGACGGTTGTCGAGACTGACAGAAAAGATGAAAACTACAAACCCCTTCAGGAAAACCTGCGCAACCTCTCAACGCTGAGACTCGAAAGTGGCAAGCAGATGAATATCGTTGAATTGCCGATGCCTGCTGCTGTAATTTACGACGATATGCGCCTGCCTGCCTCCTATGCGAACTTTTATATCAGCAACAAGTATGTAATCGTTCCGACTTTTCGGGATGAAAACGACGAAAAGGCTCTCGACATCCTTCAATCCTGCTTTAAGGACAAAATCGTCACAGGCCTTGACTCTTTGGATATCATCTGGGGACTCGGCTCATTTCACTGTTTAAGTCAGCAGGAGCCTAAAATTTAAACCCCTCATACAAGGCGGAATCCGCTGAAAATGACATTGTCCCCTTTCCGGCGTATTTATTTTTGATGTTGCGAATAATAAGGATAATTTGCGCCAATTTTTCATTAACCTAATTGACTTGAAGAAATTTCTTTTGCTCCTTTTGATGAGTTGGAGCTCCGTTTCATTTGCCCAGATGCTTGATATCAAGACAGAGGGGTACGAACAGGATATTCCCTTATCCGATTATTTGAAGAGTCTGGAACAGAAACAGCCGGTTAAATTTTTTTTTGTTGCCGACTGGTTTGAGGAAATAAGACTCAACGCGGCACACAAAGGTCTGACCTTAAAAGAAGTATTGGATGATGTTCTGAGAGGCTCGGACATTTCGTTTGTGATATTGTACGACTATGCCGTGATATTCGTGAAAGATCCCGCCCGCGAGCTGCAGCGCGAATCATTTTTACGAACCGCGAAGGAATCCAGGCAGCAGATTGTTTCTCACACCATTGGCAATAAATCCGATCCTCAAAAAACCGCAAAAGTCGAAGTCACCGGGATCCTGACCGATGGACTGAAGAAAGAACCCCTCGCCGGTGTGCTTGTTCAGGTCAAAACAGAAGGAATCCGCGTGACAACCGACCCCAACGGCAAATACGCAGTTACAATTCCCCGCGGAAGTCATGTGCTCACTTTTCAGTATCTCAACTACGAAGAGCAGCTGGTTGACCTGCACGCTTACCAAAATGGCACGATGGATATTGCGATGATGGAGATTCCAAGGCTTCTGGATGAAGTAGTGGTGAGTGACCATCAGATCAGCAACGTAACTGGTAATGTCGGTATTACGACTTTAAAGATGACGGAAATCAAGAAGATGCCGGCATTTCTCGGCGAGGTCGACCTGATCAAACAGATCCAGGTACTTCCCGGTGTCACCTCCGTAGGTGAAGTATCTTCCGGGTTTAATGTCCGCGGGGGAAGCGTTGATCAGAATCTGGTGCTATACGATGGAGTTCAGATCTTCAACAATTCACACCTATTTGGATTCTTTTCCGCTTTTAGCTCCGACGCGATCAAGGACGCCACTTTTTTTAAAGGGGGAATACCCGCTGAATACGGAGGAAGGGTTTCTTCCGTTCTAAGCATCTCCTCTAAAGAAGGCAGTTTTGAAAAGTGGAGCGCAGAAGGCGGTCTCGGTCTCATATCAAGCCACGTCACCCTGGGCGGCCCGATTAAAAAACAAAGCTCCTCGGCCATGATTTCATTCAGGTCGTCTTACTCCGACTGGCTGTTAAAAAAGTTTACTGCCGGATACAAAGATGTACAAAACAGCTCCGTGTCATTTTACGACGGTTCATTGAAACTGACCCAAAAGGTCGGCGCGGAAGACAAACTTGCATTTTCCGGCTACATCAGCAAAGACCGCTTCACCTTGCCTAACGACACGACATTCACGTGGCAAAACCTGATGGGGTCCCTTCGGTTCGATCACATTTTTAACCAAAGGACTTCGAGCAGCATAGTCGCCGGATTCGGTCAGTACGCGTATCAGGTGAGCGATGAGGATCCGGTCACGGCCTACGACATGAAGTACCGGATATCTTATCCATCTTTGAAAGCCGATGTTTCCTACGAAGCTGGCAGGCATAAGATCACTTTCGGCTTTAACAGTATTTATTACAAGATAGCTGAAGCTACGCTTGAACCGGCGTCGGCGGCCTCGAACGCCGAATATGCAAGCACGCCGGCGCTGCAATCTTTTGAGAACGCTGTCTTCCTTTCAGATAATTTTGACGTTTCCGAAAAGCTTCACCTTGACTTTGGCTTTCGCGTTTCACTTTATTCGAATGTCGGGCCAGCCACCGTGAGGATCTACGAACCCGGAGCACCCAGGAACGAGGACACTGTAACCGACACCGTGACTTATGATAAAGGAAGTGTTATCAAAAGCTATCTTGGACCGGAGCCCAGGTTATCCCTGCGCTATACCCTCACGCCTGTGTCTTCCGTGAAATTCAGCTATAACCGCATTTACCAGTACATTCATCTGATCTCCAACAGCATTGCTGCAACTCCGATTGACATTTGGCAGCCAACCGATTTCCATACCAAGCCACAAATGGCAGACCAGGTATCGCTGGGTTATTTCCGCGATGCCATGGAGGACATGTACGAATTTTCCCTCGAAGGATTTTATAAGGAGTTTACAAATTCCCTGGACTTCAAAGACGCCGCAGACCTTGTTATGAATCCTGCGCTGGAACAAGTGTTGCTTAGCGGGACCGGGGTATCGTATGGCGTGGAGTTCGCAGTCAATAAATCGAAAGGAAGATTATCCGGGTCGTTCAACTATACCTACTCGCGCTCACTGAGACAGGTGGCGGGAGATTCAGAAGAAGAAACGCTGAACCAGGGCAAGTATTTTCCTTCCAACTTCGATCAGCCTAACATTGTGAATCTGAACTGGAAATACGCATTGTCGCGTAGATTTTCCTTCACGGGCAACTTCACGTATCACACAGGCCGGCCCGTAACCATACCGTATTCGTACGCGGTCATCGATAATATTCCGGTGATCAATTATACAGGAAGAAATCAGTACCGCGTTCCTGATTATCACCGCCTGGATGTCGGTTTTGTATTTGAAGGAAACCATAAACGCAAGAAATTCTGGGATGGAACATGGTCGGTTTCCCTTTACAATTTATATGCACGAAAAAATGTCTATTCGGTTTTTTATGCCGAAAACGAGAACGGTCTTCAGGCCCCCTACAGGATGGCGATCGTCGGCACTGTTCTTCCTTCGGTTTCCTACAGATTTAAATTATAATAACAGCATGCGTGTTTTGTTGATTTTTTGTTTCGGTTTAGTGATGCTGGATTCCTGCATCACGCCATTCGATCTTGAGTTGAGCGCTTCCGAGTCACAGGTCGTCGTCGATGGAATAATCACCGACCAACCAGGTCCATACACCGTCAAACTTTACAACTCCGCTTCTCTCGACCGTCAGATATTTACACCTTCGTGGTATACCGGGGCAACGGTATGGATCTTTGATGATGCCGGCAATTCGGAACAACTTACCGAAACTTCGGAAGGCACATATCAGACATCCCCGTCGGGGATACAGGGTGTTATCGGCAGGAAGTATTATGTGCGCATAATCACCAAGGATGAGGAGGCTTATGAATCTGAGCCGGAGGAACTTCTTCCTGTGGGGGAAATTGAAAATCTTTATCATGAATTTGAACAAAACGTTCCGGCTGCCGCTGAGAACTTCTCAAATCCCAAAAACGGTTTTTCGGTTTACGTAGATGCTTCGGTGCTGCCTGAACAAAAAGGATATGTCAGGTGGAGGACAACACAGGTTTTCGAGTTTAAAACTTATCCCGAGAGCAGGACAAAAAGAGTCTATCGCAGGGATGGAAGCTACACGGTGGTGCCTGACCCTTTTCCTTGCAGTGGTTATTTCGTTCGGCAGGGACGTTTAACGCGCGAAAATGATTGCACGTGTTGCGATTGCTGGACCACACGGTATGAAGAGATACCGCTTGTCTCGGACGAGGCATTTGTAAAGGATGGAAAAATCACCAGGAATAAGATCGCATATGTTCCTGCGAGCAGGCGTTTGTTCCATAAAAAGTATTACGTAAAAGTCGATCAGTTGAGTGTATCGAAAAAGGTGTTTGACTTCTGGAACAACATTAAAAAACAAAAGCTCAATGGCAGCGACCTGTTCCAGACACCTCCACCCGACAGCAAAGGTAACATCACCGCTTTGCGCGAAGGCGCTAAACCGATGCTCGGAATCTTCGGCGCTTCATCGGTAAAAACGCGATCGATTTTTATCGAAAAAGAGGATATCCCATATTATGTAACACCGATTGATACGCTCGACTACGGCTGCACTGAAGTTTATCCAAGGACCACCAACGTACGACCGTCATTCTGGTAATTATGAAAAAACTCATTTTTATTTTCTGTTCAAGCCTGATTGCGTTCGGTTTCATTCTGATTCCGGCCGACGATTTTGTGTCCGTTCTAAGAAGTAAATTCAAAATATTTCAGCAAGCGCATAAACCAGTCACGCTGGAGCTGACATTTCATCAACCTAAGTACGCAGCAGGTGACTCAGTCTTCTTTCGTACGCTTTATCTGAATGCGGGCACAAGAACTGCGGTTCAAGGGAAGCAAATTGTAAACCTCACCCTTCAGGATCCGGCTGGAACGGTGGTCATGGTTTCCCAATATGCGGTACAGGATGGATTTGGGGAACACACCTTTATCGTTCCGTCGAATCTGAAACCCGGGAATTACAAACTCGGAGCCTATACGCAGTGGATGAAAAATCTTGACCCGGCGTTATTTTATGATTCAGAATTTACGATCGCCGGACGGGATCTGCTGGTACCGGAACCGAATGGAGTCAGCGTAAATTTTTATCCAGAGGGTGGGACACTCGTTGGTGGAATTCAGAACAACGTACTCATCGGTAGCGCAGCCCAGTTTAGAAACAAAACTGGCTTCATCAAAAGAAATGAGGCCGTGATTTCTGAGCTGCGCTTTGACAGCGACGGCTTTGCAAGAACAGCGTTTATCCCGGATCTGACGCAGAAATATTTTCTCGAAGTCGAAGCAGGCGGGGAAATGAAACGTTTCCCGCTTCCTGAAGTACAGGACGAAGGATTCGCACTTCAAGTCAGGAAAGGACCGGCCAGGAATTTCGTGCTTGCAGTCAGCGCTTCGGAAAAGATCCGATCGTCTTCCGAAAAATTCTATGTTGTATTAACAGATGCGGATGGTTTTTTTTATTCACAACCGCTGAATTTCGCCGGCACGGATGCCATCGAGTTGACGATACCTTCGAAGGGCATCAAACATCATGCTACGCTCTCCATACTGGATGAGGATTCGCGTCTTTGGGCATCGCGGCCCGTGCTATCAGGCGGTGAGGATGAACTGAAAACGACGATTTCTAAGGGAGCCACAACCTATTCCACCAGAGAGGTCGTGAAGATCACAGTCGACGTGCAGGATGAAAGCGGCAATCCGCAAGATGGACATTTTGCCGTACGCATCATTCCCCAGGGGCTGTTCGGCGATGAACGCGCGACGGGGAGTAGCCAAAATAATGACAATGAAAACATCGCGTTTTTAAAAAACCGGATGTGGCTTGATTGGAAAAAAGTATCGGAAGAGGTTAAACCCTTATTCACCCCTCAAAAATATCTCGTGGTCTCAGGCACGGCAACTTTGCTGGAAAGCGGAAAACCGGTGCAGGATTCTACGCTGATCTCGTTCTTTTTCGAGAAAGATGTTTTTGGTTATGAAGTATATACAAACAGCGCCGGTGAATTTACGTTTCCTATTTTATATGATTTCAAGGGGGACCAGGAGGTTTTTTATGCCGGGTCGTACAAAGGCCGCGACGTTAACGGACTGAAGATAAGTTTGAAACAAAATGAGATATTGACAGGGGATGCGGCGCCCCGGTTGATTGCGTCATCCCAACCTGATGCCTATGGTATGTTTGCGGGAAAAAAGGAGGTCATTGATCAATCCTATTTATTTTACGCCGACTCCCAGAAAACGCAAAAAATAGAAGGGGCCAATTCGCTGATCGAAGATGAGCTGGGGGGTGCGGACATCGCTGTCGATCTGAATAATTATGTTGTTTTTCCTTCGATGGCAGAGGTTATCAAGGAGGTGCTACCCTCGGTCGAGCACCGGAAAACAGGTGAGGAGGACGTGATTCGTGTTTACACTTCGCACAAACGCGCCAGCAAATTTGCGCAACCCTTGTATGTCATTGATGGACGGGTGACAAAAGACACCCGGATATTTCTCGGTCTCGACCCGCAACAAATCAATACGATCAAAATCGTCCGGGAAGGAAACAAGTTGATCCGGCTTGGAACCTTGTTCTCGAACGGGGTGATCCTTGTTGAAACCAAAAACCGTGGCTTGAGAAACCGCATTGGTGCCGAAAACCGGATCACAGTGATGGGGCTGCTTGCCAATTCAAAGGCTGACGTTGGCGATGCAATGCATAAACCTTCGAATGTTCCGGACCTGCGGTCGTGTCTGTACTGGAATCCGAGGGTGCCATTAACGCCTGATGGCAGCGCCTCCTTCAGCCTTTCTACATCGGATGATGTAGGTGTTTACAAAATCGAAATCACCGGAATCACCGCGAATGGAAAATACTTCTCCGCTGAAGATACAATTGAAGTACGATTCAGAAAATAGCAGGGATGGTCAGGTGTTGACCAGGTTCAGAACTTCTTTTGGAGTCACAACCATGTCCAGCGGCAGGTCCTGTCCAGTGATGTTATCAATGGAATCTACGGCTGGAAAAAAGGAGAGTCCGATCTTACGACAGTCCTTCCGGGTCGTGGCCAGGAATTTATCATAGAAGCCACGTCCATATCCCACGCGGTGTCCGGCGGCATCAAACGCAAGAAGCGGAACGAGCACGACGTCGATCTTGTCATTGGGCGTGGGGATTCCCTGTTTCGGTTCGGGTATACCCCATGTATTATTCTGCAATTGATGAAGTCCTTCAAAGTAAAAATTGTCGAGCGCTGAAGTTTCATTATTGATTCGCGGAATCGAAACGCGGATATGCGGAAACTCCCTTCTGATCCTTTCAATGATGAGCCACGTGTTTGGTTCTTTTGTTTTTTCAATCGGCAGGAAAGAATGTACCACAACCGTGAACGAAAGATCCACAAGGCCAAAAAAATTGTCGCAGATCCTTTTATTCCCTTCAAGGTATTCGGCCTCCGTCAACGAAAGACGTTTTTGAAGGTATATTTTGCGCAACTCTTCTTTCCGCATCAGTCGGTGTAAGTTAGAATGTTGAAACTAAAATCAAACGGGTCAAATGCAGCGATCAACTTTGGTATAAACCCGCTGTCCTGATTGTAAAAGTTAAGAAAATTATCTGTACGTTCCTGAAGACTTTCTCCCGGAAACAGGGCATCCTTCACCTGCTCGATCTGACGCAGCCGGTCCTCGTGCAACCTTTTCTCAGCCCTCAGCAGTTTTTCTTCAATTTTTTCAAGGCTATTCAACGCTCTTTTTCCTTCAGCGCCGACAAACGGTTCCAGCGTTGGATCGATCGACCCCGCGCGTTTCCTCAAATCCTCGTAAACTGAAAGGAGGGTTTTGCGCTCTTCGCCGACAGTCAGCTTGTGGTTGGTATTCGTTAACACCCAGTGGTTAAAGAGAAAATTCTTCTCCTCAAAAAAAAGGGCCGGGTCCAATCCTGTTTTTTCCAGTTTACGGGAAACCGTTTTGTCAATCACCATCGCAAAGTTTCTGGGCATGATGGCCGGAAAAGGCACGTTGAAATGATCAAAAGCTTCTTTTAGCTGCAGCCAGTATACGATTTCTGCCGGACCGCCGATGTAGGCAACATTCGGCATGATCACTTCCTGATACAAGGGTCTCAGAATGACGTTTGGACTGAATTTTTCGGGTTGCGTCCGGATCAACTCCCGGATTTGTTCTTCGGTGAATCGCAGGTCCGAGTCAACAACATGGTAACATTGCCCTTGCCTTTCAATACGGTTCCGAAGGTTGTCGTCGAGGTAAAAAAAATTGATCTCCCGGCAAAATACCTGTGGTTCATGTTTAAGGTCCCTTAGTTTTTGATTCGTTTTTTCTACGGCCTTAAGTGTTGAATGGGACGTGATGTCCTCCAACATCACATCGCGAAACATCGATTTGAGGTCGCGATCGTCCGGATCTACGACAATAACTCCTTCCGGGCCAAATATTTCGTTGACGTAATAACGGACAGAATCTGCCAGCTTGTTGTATTTGCTGTATGCAGTACGGAAGATTTCGATTTCTCCCGGAAGTGCATTGAGCACATCTTCAAATCCTTCGGTCTTGAACCTGCCGACGGCCCCCGTTTGCGAGGTTTTCCAAACGTATTTTTTACCATCGAGCCTGAACGATTTGATCTCTTCGTAATCGTGGTCTTCGGAGGCCATCCAGTAAACCGGAACAAACCTGTAGGCCGGATATCTTCTTGCCAGTTCTTTACAGGTGTTGATGACAGTAACGATCTTGTAAATGAAATATAAGGGACCTGTAAAAATATTTAGCTGATGTCCTGTGGTGACTGTAAAGGTTTTTGAATCTGCCAGGTGGCTGAGGTTCATTTTTACCTGATCGGTCATCGCAAGATCCTTGTATTGACGTTGCAAGGTTGAAGAGAGAATTGCCCGTTGTGAAGCGCCGTAGGCAGCAGTTTTTTTTGTTAAAAGATTGTTAAAGTTTTCGGGACGGGGGTAAGTGCTGTAAAACGGTTGTAAGCTTTCTTTTTGCTGAATATAATCGAGGAAGAAAGGACTGAATGATTTTGTGTCCTCGAGTGGGATTTTGGTGTGCCGCATGTTCAACAACAGGTATTAAAGATTTGACTGGTAAAAAGCATAAACCGAATAACGTCGATCGTGCAAATAAGGTTTATTTGCTTTAACCGTCAAAGTTAATCTGATGGAGGATTATATGGAAGGAATTCTGTTTTTGTGCCCGGTAATCGAATTGAGAGGCGCCCCAATTCGGGGAAGCGGAATGAACTCTTCCCGGATTATACGACGTGACCGGAAAGATCAAATTCGGTGGCGCTCGTAATTTTCACTTGCACAAAATCGCCAATCCTCAGGTATTCAGAATTCTCCGGGATGATGACCTCGTTGTCCACTTCCGGTGAGTCATACTCGGTCCGGCCGATGAAGTTTCCCCCTTCTTTCCTGTCGATGAGCACCTTCAATTCTTTTCCAATACGTTCCTGGTTCAGGTCAAAGGAAATGCCTTGCTGGAGCTCCATCACTGCATCCGTTCGCTCCTGTTTCACGCTGGCAGGAATATCATCAGGCATCGAATGTGCGTGGGTGTTTTCTTCATGTGAATAGGCAAAAACACCAAGTCTTTCAAATCGGGACTTCTCAACAAAGTCGAGCAGCTCGTGAAAGTCTTTTTCGGTTTCACCGGGATGTCCTGCGATCATTGTCGTCCGGATGGAAATGCCCGGTACCTTTTCGCGGATCGTATACAGAAGTTGCTCGGTCTTTTCGCGTGTTATTCCCCTGCGCATCGTTTGGAGCATGTTTGTCGATCCATGCTGGAGCGGAATATCAAGATACTTGCAAATGTTTGGACGTTCTGCCATCACATCCAGTACATCAAGGGGGAATCCCGACGGAAATGCGTAGTGCAGTCGGATCCAATCAATACCATCGACATCCGAAAGGTTTTTCAGCAGGTCGGCAAGTTTGCGTTTTTTATAGAGGTCAAGACCATAATAGGTTGAGTCCTGAGCGATGATCAAAAGCTCGCGGGTTCCGTTTTTTGCAAGGTTCTTCGCTTCATGCACAAGTTCTTCGATAGGGCGCGATATGTGATTACCCCTCATCAATGGAATGGCGCAAAACGAACATGGCCTGTCACAGCCCTCGGAAATTTTCAGGTACGCATAATGACTCGGATTTGTGAGAATTCGCTCGCCGACAAGCTCCTGACGATAGTTAGCCTTAAAAACCTTGAGCAGCCGCGATAAGTCCCTTGTGCCGAACCAGGCGTCGACCTCCGGGATTTCTTTTTCGAGGTCATCTTTATAACGCTGGGAAAGGCAGCCCGTCACGTATACTTTGTCAACAATCCCCTCTTCCTTGGCGTCCACATATCTAAGAATCGTATCAATGGATTCCTGCTTCGCATTATCGATAAAGCCGCAGGTATTGATAACGACTACGTTTGCATCGTCGTCCGCTGACTCGTGAGTTGCATTGATTCCATTCCCCTTCAGCTGTGTCAGCAACACCTCGGAGTCCACAACGTTTTTAGAGCAACCCAGGGTTACGATATTGACTTTCGTCTTTTTATTGCCTTTTGTTTTCATTAAGCTTGCCAGAAGTATTATAAAACATGTCGGAGTGCCCGAAAATTCACGGCGACGCCTGAAAATTGCCACAAAGGTACGCTAATCCATCAAAAAGGCGTCTTATATGCTCAAAAGATGCTGTCCGGAATGGCCGAAAAAATAATTGGCGCAGATTTGGCGTTTAGGCGGTTAAGTTATCTTTACGGCCGAAAATGAAAAGAGAACGCTGGCTTTTTGGGCTATTGATGCTCGTCTCGTCATCCTGCCTGGATGAGCCGGAATGTTATGCCCTTAACAACAATATCGTGGGCGTCAGCTTCAAAAAAGTTGCCGACAATAAGACGTTTGTCATTGATTCGCTGAGTATCGTTGCTGACCAAGTAGGCGTGGAGTTGATTTCCAACAGTTCGGCAAGTGCGGTATTATTGCCGCTGAACTACTTTACGGACAGCACGTCGTTTACTTTTTTCATCAGTGATGTTCCATATCAGATAGTCGTGGGCCATACTTCACAGGCACAATTCGTATCCGTTGATTGCGGTGAACGGTTTGTCCTGTCGAATCTGCATGTTGTATCGCATTCGTTCGACTCGGTACGGCTTGTCAATGCCAAACCCGGCGTAGCGAACGCTTCTCCGAGAAATATTGAAATCTTCTGGTAATGACATTCAGGATCCTATTGGTCATATCCGGTATCTTCCTCGCGCTGGGCGCGTCGGGTCAATTACGCTTGCGTGACACAACGAAAACTACTCACAGGAACCGCTTCATGCCGACCGGCATGCGCGTGGGTGTGGATGCGGTCAGCATTATAAAGGACCGGCGACAGGAAAATTTTTCAGGATGGGAAGCAAGCGCAGACGTTGAAACACACCGGTATCTGGTGGCTGCTGACTACGGCAAATGGGGAAGGATCTTCAGTACTGACTCGGTTTCTTATCGTAACGACGGAACTTACTGGAGGGCAGGCGTGGATGCCAACTTTCTCACGCATGATCCAGAACGCAACGTGTTCTTTATCGGGTTCCGATATGCACGAGCACGCTACGATGAGTCAATGTCAATGACGGTGGAGGATCCACTATGGGGTTTTGTTGAGCGTGAGTATGTAAATTCCGACATGTCCGCCCGATGGTTTGAACTTACCACTGGATTGAAAGTGAAAGTGTGGAAATTGATATGGCTAGGATATACGGCGCGTTTCAAATTTGGCCTGAAAGATCAGGAGGAATTCGAAATGCTATCGCATGATATACCGGGGTACGGAAACACCAACAAGGAAACCTACTGGGGATTTAATTATCTGCTGATGATCAGAATTCCGCTGGGACCGACGCGTGCCATTTTACCGGCAAAAAAGTAGATTAATTTTTTCTGAAAAGGGAGTCGACAAACTCCGCCTTGTTGAATATCTGGAGATCGTCAACTTTTTCGCCGACGCCAATGTATTTGACAGGTATTCTGAACTCATCTGAAATTCCGATCACAACACCGCCCTTCGCGGTTCCGTCCAGCTTCGTGATGGCCAGGGCCGTAACATCCGTCGCCTTGGTGAATTCCCGGGCCTGAATGACAGCATTTTGTCCCGTGCTTCCATCGAGAACCAGCAGCACTTCGTGGGGAGCATCCGGTATCACCTTCTCCATCACTCTTTTGATTTTCGACAGCTCATTCATCAGGCTGACTTTGGTATGTAGTCTGCCGGCGGTGTCAATGATCACTACATCGAAATTTTTTTCCAAGCCTTCTTTTATAGCGTCAAATGCGACAGCAGAGGGATCGGTGTTCATGCCTTTGGCGACCACGGGTACGTCCACCCGTTGGCCCCATAACTTCAGCTGGTCAACGGCCGCTGCCCGGAAAGTATCGGCCGCGCCGAGCAATACGCTCTTCCCACGTTTTTTGAATTGGGATGCCAGCTTGCCGATCGTCGTGGTTTTACCGACGCCGTTTACACCGACCACCATGATCACGAAGGGTTTTTTATCTTCCGGAGTTTCAAAATCTTCAAGGTCGATTGTGTTGCCTTCCGACAGCAGCGAGGCGACCTCGTCTTTGAGAATGCGATCAAGCTCGGAGGTACTCATGTATTTGTCGCGGGCAACACGGGCCTGGATGCGCTCTATGATCTTCAGGGTGGTTTCTACACCCACGTCAGATGTCACCAGGATCTCTTCCAGGTTATCGAGGACCTCGTCATCCACCGTGGATTTACCAACAATTGCTTTTCCAATCTTTGAGAAGAAATTCTCTTTCGTTTTCTCTAGGCCTTTGTCGAGGGACTCTTTTTTTTCCTTTGAGAACAATCCGAATAATGCCATGGATGAAAGTGTTTAAATCCTTATTTTTTGCCTGAGTAATTCAATCGTAAAAAGTAAGGCCAGCCGGATACAAAAAAAGTCCCACGCCGGGGACTTTTCAAATTTCTTGCAAGCAAATAGCTGCTTATTTCTTCGCCAACGTCTCTTTTACGAGATCAGCAGGGACAATTTCTTCCTTAAAAGTGTAAGCGCCGGTTTTAGGAGACTTTACCGCCTTGATCACTTTTGCATAGCTTTTTCCATCACCTTTCTTCAGGGACGCAACAACTTTCTTTGCCATGATTATTTAATTTCTTTGTGTACTGTTACTTTCTTCATGATGGGATTGTACTTCTTCAGCTCCAATCTCTCGGTGGTGTTTTTACGGTTCTTGGTGGTAATGTAGCGGCTCATTCCTGGCAAGCCAGTAGTTTTGTGCTCGGTACACTCTAAGATCACCTGAATCCTGTTTCCTTTCTTTGCCATGATGCATCAATGTTTTTATTATAAAACCAGATTTCCGTTGGCTCTGGCCTCCTTCAATACTGCCGTAATACCATATTTATTGATCGTTTTGATCGCTTTGGTCGAAACTTTCAGCGTTACCCAACGATCCTCTTCCGGTATAAAAAAGCGCTTTTTCTGAAGATTTGGGAAAAATCTGCGCTTGGTCTTATTGTTGGCGTGCGACACGTTATTACCAACCTGTGGTCTTTTTCCGGTTATTTGACAAACTCTAGCCATATGGAGCTCAATTTTAGCCCTTTTCAAAAGGGACTGCAAATATCGTTAAAAGACCCGGAAAAATCCAAGTTCCAAATACGATTTTACAGTAAGTTCTTCTGAAATAGCTGCTCTGAAAGCTCTTTGGGGTCCAGACCGTTGAAATTCTCGATTATCAGGTCAGTTTCAGATAATTCTGAAGCCGAGTGAGTAGTTGTGATACCAATAACCTTGCAGCCGGCACTTTTTCCCGCTTTTACCCCGGATAAGGAGTCTTCAATAACAATACAACGTTCCGGGGCGTATCCAATGGCAGCGGCAGTTTTGAGGTAGATCTCCGGGTTTGGTTTGCCATGCGTCACATGAGCCTCGTCAAGAACGGTTGTGAAAAACTTGCGCGTACCTGTTTTGTCAAGCGTGAAATCAACATTCCCTCTCGGCGCCGATGTGGCGATGGCTCGCTCGAAATTTTGCATTTTCATTTTTTCCAGAAAGGGAATCAGCCCTTCAACCGGCTTAACGTCCGCCGCATACAGTTCGCGGAACAGTAATTCCTTTTCATCAGCATACATTCGCAGTCGATCAGGCGCGAGGCTTCCGAAAACGTTTGTAATCCAATCTTTATTCGTGCGCCCGTAAATCCTTTGCAGCAGCTGCTCTTCAGTCAGATCGTATCCGTATTTTTTACAAAACTGCTTTAACGCGATCTTGTGAAAAGGATTGCTGTCGATGATCACTCCATCCATGTCAAAAAGAAATGCAACTTCTGGCATCATAAAAAATTTAAGCTGCAAATATATACGGAACCATCAGAAGAACGAACGTCCCGCAGGTTCAGCGGAAAACTAATACACTACAATACGTCGCACCAGGATCTGGTTTTGCGGACCGGTAAACTTCAGGAGGTACAATCCGGGCGAAAGGAAGCTTACGCTGGTCGTTGCCAATGAATCGGCCGCGATTAGTTCAGGTTCAGTGACTGCCTGCCCCAGCAAATTGAATACCTGCAAAACGATTGGAATGTTTGATCTTACTTTCAGCAATTCGTCCCGGTCATGCGGATTGGGATAAACCTCGACCACGGGATCTATTCTCAGCGGTTGTTCGTCATCGTGTCGCAAGATCTTTATGCCTCCAAGCACGGTTCCCACAACAATGGAAGGCTTGTCGGCATGAAAGAGATTCGCAACTGTCGGCCATACCCTTCCCCCAAGATTTCGGTGGCGATAGATTTCTGACAGCGGATCGAAAACAATGTCCGTCAATTTCATCGAGCGGTTCGTTTCCTCTCTGAAGTCACTGATCAATTTCAGGATGCCGGTTTGATCGCCACACACCAGGTCTGTCTTGCCATCGGCGTCAAGGTCCGCCGCTGTACATTTGACACTGAAGCTCTCAACGGCAGAACCCGCCCTCAGGAAATCGTTATCGGCGAGCGTGAAGGCAAGCGCTCCCTTATCAGAATTATTTTTCCAATACTCCAGTTTTCCACCGCTTCGTCCCGCCAGAATATCCGACGCTCCGTCCTGGTCCACGTCGACAAATGAAATATTTTCCGGAGACGTAAGCGTGAAGGTGACCGGAGTGGCTGTCGCTCCGGAAAAGTCTAAACCAAAGTTCCCGCCGTTGGAAATGTAATAAAGACGGGTGATCTGGTCAGTGGTGGCAGTGGCAGAGAAAACGAGATCGTTTCGCTTGTCGTTGTTGATGTCGTTGAAGGAAATCTTCAGATTGAAAAATGTTCGCTGCGAGAAATCCAGGTAATCACCATCCTTGAATTTGAATTCGGGATCCGTTTTGCTGCCTGTGTTCTCGTATAAGACAATTCTCGATATTCCATCCGGGCTGGAATTATTGCTGATGAACAGATCAAGGTCACCGTCGCCCTCAAGGTCTGCGAAGGCCGGGATTGCATTATCGCCGGCATCGATCATCTGATCCTGTAAAAAATCTTTTTGGACGAAGATGAACGCAGGATTGTCATTGCTGCCCGTGTTTTTAAATAACCAGTTCGTCTGCTGCAGATTGATGTAGGAGTGGTCTTTAACAGAAATATTCGGTGCGCTGATCAGGTCTTTTTTGCCGTCAAAGTCCACGTCCTCGTAGTAGGCTGCCGGAAAGAGTTTGAATTCAACCGGTGTGTCGTCTGGAAAAGCCGAAAAAGAATTAACATCTCCGTTCTCCGATGACCCTGTATTGGGCAGCAGGGAAAGTGCCGTACACTCCGACCCCGAAAGGATCAGGTCTTTCTTGGAATCATTGTTAACGTCGAGAACGAGCAGGGCTTTGCCAATCGCATGTTTTGTTCTGCCTCCGCTTGAACACGCGGGAGGATCGTCAAACGAAAAATGTTCGCAATGACATGCCATAAAATTTCCCCAGGTGTCAGTTATCCGTTCAAAATCCAGCGAATCACAGGTGCCATACCGTTCGACGCTGTAATTTTTGTGAAATTCGATATAAAGCGGGTTTCCAAACTTTGGGTTGTACACGTCCAGGTCTCCGTCGCCATCCGCGTCGGTTAGCGCGGGCAGGTCATCGTATTGGAGCTGCAGGTTGGTCTTGCCGGAGAAACCCTTCGTGAGCAGCACCTGACTTTCGGTGGTCGAGCCCGTGTAAAAGGTAAAATGCTGCCATGCGATGCCGTTATTGTCTGAAACGTTGGTGTACACTTTGATGCCCAGCGTATGACGCGTAAAGATGTCCTTGAGGCCGTCGCAGTTATAATCACGGAGGATAACAAAGTTCGTAATGTCGTTGGGGAAAACACTTTCATACTCAGGGGCGTGCGAATATCGTGTTCCGTCGCTGATGAATGTCACGATACTGTTTGAGGTGCGGTCAAACAGAACAAGATCGTCCTTGTTGTCAGCGTTCAAATCCATGGTATTATATTGAGCTGCATTTAAACCACCGGCCCATGGAAATTCCAACAGGGTATTCTCCTCGTCGCGGACAGCGATTTCGTCGTGTTGCCGGTAAGTGAACTGGGCACTTGCTTTGTAGGAAAAAAGACACAAGCAAATCATCAAAAACCTCCGCATGACTAAAAATTTAACTTTTGTTATAACGCAGCTGTTCCCCGGTTGTTATCTTGGCGGATAGTTACTTCGAGCACCACAAATGACAATACCCGGGAATAAAAATGCAGATTAAGGAAATTTATCAGAAATATTTAGAATGCCGAAACGTTTCCACGGACACCCGGCAAATTGCTTCCGGGTCATTATTTTTTGCATTGCGCGGAGACAGATTTAACGCAAACGAATTTGCCGCGGAGGCGCTCGAAAAAGGCGCCAGCTTTGCCGTGATCGACGAGGCAAAATTCAAGACCAGCGACCGCCACATCCTCGTAGACGATGTACTTAAAACCCTGCAGTCAGTTGCGCGATATCACCGTGACCAATTGACTATTCCCGTGATCGGGTTGACGGGCTCGAATGGAAAAACAACCACCAAGGAACTTGTAAATGCGGTATTGCGAACAACATTCAAAACCTATGCTACGAGAGGCAACCTGAATAACCATATCGGCGTACCGTTGACACTGCTCGAGATTGATCCTTCGGTGGAAATTGCCGTGGTTGAAATGGGCGCTAACCACGTTGGAGAAATTGCATTGTTGTGCGAGATTGCCAATCCCACCCACGGCTTTATCACAAACATCGGGAAAGCGCATATCGGCACATTCGGTGGTTTTGAAAATATCATTCGGGCAAAATCTGAATTGTTTCAGCACTTGTTGACCAATAAGGGAGTTGTGTTTATTAACAGCAGAAATGAGATCCTTTCCAACATGGCCAAACGTTTTGAAAAGCCGATCCTGTACCCGGCGAAGGGCGATTATTATCACGCCGAACTGCTAAGTGCAGATCCATTCGTGAAGATCAGGGCCGAAAATGGGGAAGAGGTGCAGGCGAACCTGATTGGAAAATATAACTTTGAAAACATCGCTACAGCGTTGTGTATCGGAAAGTATTTTGGAGTTGAATCGTCGCAGGCAAACAAGGCTGTTTCGGAATATCATCCCAGCAACATGCGGTCGCAAGTGGTTCAAAAAGGTACCAATACCATCATCCTCGATGCGTATAATGCAAATCCCAGCTCGATGCAGGCGGCGATCGAAAACATTGCAGGGATGAAAGCCGAAAATAAAGTTTTGATTCTCGGCGACATGTTTGAACTCGAAGAGGAGGCTGCTGCGGAACACCAGGCGATTGGCAAGCTGATTCGCGAAAAAGGAATACGGAATGTTTATTTGTGTGGATACCTTTTTAAGAGCGCGCTCGATGAGTTACCTTCGGCAAAATATTTTGTGAAAAAAGAAGAGCTCGCAAAGGAGCTTCAGCAATTTCCCATTACCGGAGCGACAATCCTGGTAAAAGCATCCAGGGGAATTGGTCTGGAAACTATTGTTCAATATTTATAACTATGCAATCAGAACCGATTCTCAAATTTCTGAAAAGCCTTGCCAAAAATAACGACCGGGCCTGGTTCGAAAAAAATAAGCACAAATATCTTGAAGCAAAGGCCGGCTTCGAGGAAATTGTGTCGGGCCTGCTGATCGAACTGGTGAAATTCGACCCGGCACTGGCGGGATTGGATCCTAAAAAGCTTCCCTTCCGGATTTATCGCGATGTGCGTTTCAGCAAGGATAAGAGTCCGTACAAGATTAACATGGGTGCCGGCTTTTCCCCCAATGGAAAACTGGTCCAGGAACCTGGATATTATCTCCATTTCGAGCCGGGAAATAAAAGTTTTATCGCGGGTGGAATTTATATGCCTGATGCTGAGAATCTCAACAAGATCCGCCAGGAGATCGATTACAATATCGACAGTCTTAACAAGATTCTGAAAAACAAAAAATTCAAGAGGTTATTCGGTACGTTTTCGGATTTTGACAAGCTTAAAACTGCGCCGAAGGGATATGCGAAGGATCACCCGCATATCGAACTCCTGAAACATAAAAGTTACATTGTCAGCAGGGCATTAAGTGATAAAGAAGTCATTGACAGGAAATTTATCCGGAAGGCTGCCGAAACGTGTAAACTCATTAAACCGCTGAACGATTTTATCAAACAGGCAATTTCCTAATGTCTCGATTTTGAAGTTCAAACAGGCTTTGCAGCTGGACCGGTAATTCGTGAAAACGAACTTTGTATTCGTTTAACGAACGACGAACGCCTTTTTTCGATGTGGTAATTTGGCTAAATTAAAAGAGCCAATTGTCCTCAATTTTGAAAATGCTCTTATGAAAACAATCTTTATCATCCTGATCATTCTTGTTGCATCCCCGGTGTTCGGATGCAAGTGTTTTTTCCGCTCGTTCGCCATTGAAATGAAAACCGCGGATATGATCTTCCGGGGAATACCTTTGGAAAGATTGGAGACCGGGGAGGTTGCTGTGTACCGGTTTGCAGTGCAGGACATATGGAAAGGGCAAAAGGGCGACACCCTTGAGATCCGCACGCCGAAGAAGGACAATGATTGCGGTATGTTTTTTGAGATCGGCGTTCCGTACTATGTGTTTGTGACTCACGGTGAAACCACCCATTGTCGTCCCAACCTGAAGACATCGGAAGCCAACCTGGAGGCTATACTCAAATATGCTTTTGATCACAAATACCGCGACAACATCGGGCAAAACGCTGACGCGGCGTTGAATTCATTTGAAGCCGAGTTTTTCAACGATTTGCTGAAGGAACAGCGTGGTGATTTCGATTTCACCTCGAAGAAGGTCGCCTTTATGGACAATGAAAAGATCATCGATAAAAAACAATATTATAACACGTGGCTGAGCCGGGAAGTGTTCACTGATCTTGTCATCCTCGACGAAAAAGAAAAACAGGAGGTTGGAGATTTTGATGCTTTGCTGGTTTCATCAGAAAGCGAGATCATGACTGGTTCGAGAAAAAAATCAGTGAGCCGGTTTGTCAAGCTGAAGGGTGAAGGGCCGAAGTAGGGTGATCCTTCGCCAACGAAAATTTTTGTGACCGATTAGTTCACCAATCTTCAAAATATTCATCTTTCTGCAACTCAACCTCCTTTTGTTTTTTCTTGCCCTTACTTTTAAATGCTTCTTTTAATTCCTGGACTTCTCTTTTTAGGTCGGTTGCGATTTTTTGCTTGACAGCCTCGGTATCATAAGAAACCTTATAGTCGTCGGTTGTTCCCACGATCTTCAGAAATAATTTCGTCTGGCCCTCGAGGTTTTCCTCAATAGCGGCCCGGGCATCCACGTCAATCATTTTTCGTTTTCTGAACGGAGTTACCACCCTGTAATCTATTTCCTGGCTGAATGTATGCCTGCCGCTGATCTTCAGGTCAGTGACATTGCTTCGGACATCCATCTGTGGAAGGTAAACCGTCTGATTCTCGATGTGGATTTCGTTTTTGAGGTCGAGAAACCTGAGCGTATTCAATCCTTCGTCGTCAATGTATTTGCTGAGTTTCTTTAAGGGTTCAAAGTTGTTAAGCTGTCCATTTTTTATCACGACACCAATATCTGCGACAAGCGTTTGGGGAAAGAGTTTCAGATGTTGGTTTAAAGTCATTTCGAGATTGACATCAGCCGTGGCTTTTCCATTCAGGTGTCGGTGCTCAATAAAATCTTGCCTGAAATTTTCAAAGACATAAAATGCACTGTCAATGTTCACGCCATCGAGCTTCAGCGTCGACACAACATCAATGCCTTTATTATTCTTCGCGTCAACGATTCCGGAGAGGCCAATGACCCCTCCCATAGACGAGAAAGAAAGATTCCTTGATACGGCGACCTGACCTTTGACCAGGAGATCACCTTTTACTTTTCTCGCATGGAATTTTTTGTATTGAAGCGTTTCAATGTCACAATTAAAATTCAGGTTGATATTTGGGGAAATAGAAAAAACATATTCTTCATTGGGATTTTCGGATTCTGTCCCGAAGCCGAGCGCAAATAGCTGATCAACGTCAATGTGCCGGGAGACAAGATCTGTTTCGATGCCGATGGGCTGGTTCTCAAAGAGAATAAACGTGATGATGTTCTTGAAAAATCCATTCAGAATGAAATCTGACTTCCCAAATTTTCCGGTTACGTTGCTTAGCGCCAGATCATTGTGATTGAACTGCAGGCTTCCGTTCAAATTATCGACTGGAATTGCCTCCTTGCCAAACACAAAGTTGATTTGATTGAGATCAATAGTTCCCTGGGTGGATACCCGCTGTGCCGTCGCCTTGTTTTGCAACAAAGCAATTTTTCCCTCGAATGCAATGTCAGCATTTAAGGAGCCGGTGATGTTCGTGATGTTCTCCACCGGATAGAAGCCAAAAACAGAAGCGGCATCGACTTTTCCCTTGAAATTGCATATCACTTCGGGATCGACGAAATTATTCAAGATAAAATTGGCTTCGAAGCTTTCATGGTTCAGGATGCCCTTGACATTTTTTAGTACGAGTGAGGACATTCTGGGTTTGCTGAGATCCGATGTTGCATAGGAACCGCGCAACGTCGCCTGTTCGATGGTAGTATTATATTCGGGATGGTAGATTGTGGCATTTGTAAACCCAAACTCAACGGAAAGTGAAGGCTTTGTACTGGCACTGAGCTCACCCTTCAGCTTTGAATGAAAATATACCTCGCCTTTGCTTTTATACTTTGCGAATTTTTCTGATTGTGTCGAAGGCAACAATGAAAGTAAGGTCTGGATTTCGGTGTTCTTTCCATCGATTAAAAGGTTAATCTGATTTTCCTCCTTCCAGCTGTAAGTGCCCACAACGGTAAATGCCGCCTTTTCGAGGTGAAGATTTGACGGCTTAATTGTCACAACTTTGGCAACGTCATTATAAACCAATTCACTTTTCACTTTAAAGGATTTGTCCTTGAAGTAGGAGTTGCCTGCAACTTCAATCTTCTTGCTTGCGACCTGGCCTTCTGCGACAATATTGTAAACGTCGTCGGATGACTCAATAGACGCCGTGAGGCTTTCGCTTGAAAAATCAAAATCCTGTTTCGCTCTTTGATCGCGATAGTGGACGATGGAATTGTAAAGGCGGAAGTCTTTCAATTCAAACGTTACGCTCCCACTCCCTCCGGTGCCTGAAGATTTAACGACCGTGTAATTATTCTCGCCGCGCGAATTGATCTTCAGTGTTGTCTCGCTGTCGCGGATGATTAAACCACGAATTGTATAGTCGCCTTTCCACAAGGCAATTGCGTCCATGGTAAACGCGACCGTGGCGGCTGTTAATAAAGGATATTCCCCTTTCTGACTGTCTTCGACATAAACATCATGCAGCACGATCGAAAGCTGCGGAAAATCCTCAAAAACAGAGGCTTCGATCCGCCCTGCCTTTACCGGCGTATTGAGCTGCTTATTTGCCTGATTAATAAATTGCTTGATGATCTTGTCCTTAAACAGAAAGAATGCTACTGTCAGGGCAATCAGCAGAACGCCTATAGCGGTTGAAATGTAAAAAAGTACCCTTTTAAGCGTTTTCAAGCTGAAAAATCTTGTACAAAAATAACTTTTCTGAAAATCTTTTAACGCCTGGAAAGCGGGATGTTTGTACAAATCAAAAACTATTTTACATTTGCAGTCCCAAAAATCAATAGTCAGCAGCCGGTTGACATTGGGACAAGCTAGAAAGGAAAAATTAGGGAGCTTAGCTCAGCTGGTTCAGAGCATCTGCCTTACAAGCAGAGGGTCGGGGGTTCGAACCCCTCAGCTCCCACTAAAACCTCATTGTACTGAGGTTTTTTTGTTTTTCTATTGGTCCATATTCTTGTATTGCTTATGGTGAGAAATACTTGCCCAATATGTCAGCCGAGGTTGAGAGGCTAAACCGGCCCAAGATTGAACTGCACGAACGATTTAATTGATTAGAGATGAATAGATCTACGCTGTTGGTGGTTGTGAAATTACCGTCGGATTTTCTTGAATTTTGGCTCTCTCGAATTTTTCAAAAACCTCATAATCAAACCTCGTGGCAGTTATAATTTCATCAACCTGAACTACAAGGTGAATGTCCAGATCTTCTACGGCCTTTATCTGACCCTGTTTGATATAGTCAGCGTAAACCGTCAAATAACTTGTTGTTATATGTAAATTTTTTTTCTCGTCGCGATAACCACTCAGCACCGGCAGTATTGTAACATAAGGAGACACTTGAGGCTTTGGCAACACTTCTACCCAACCAACATATACCTTGTCGTTCTTCAAAGTGATTTGAACTAATTCTTGTTCAAAGCAAGAATACTTGAATAGCTTCTCTAATTCACTTCCAATCCGATCTATTGCGGAAGCAATTGCAGCTTCTTCGTTGATTATAGAATTGCCAATCCATGTAATAGGCAGAGCTATTAAGAATGACACCAGAGACGTTCCGAAAAACTCCTGCTTTATCGGTGAGTTATGTTTTAAGAAATGAACCTGGTCTGGAAAAACGTACGAACAACTTGTGCAAATAATGTAAGAACCAATCAGCAGAGCCGTGCCTACAATGATCGAGTTGAACAGAATCATCTGTCGGTCTAAGCGTTGGTTGATATACTTGAAATGCTCCAGTCGAGTGATAATAAAGTAACCTCCAACAATTGGAAAGAGTAAAAGATTGAATGGCATGGACTAGGGGGATGTATAAAAAAATGGAGGTTTTTAACCTCCTTGATTCGCCTTCGTAGATTCTTTCAATACGTCTGAGTTCAGCATTCTTTTAATGATATTTTGAACCTTAGGCGCACTGAATAGTTCAGAAGGCTTTACATAAAGAGCTCCCTCTTTTGTCGCATGGACATGGATTTGGTTTGGTTTTGTCTTGCTCATAACATCAGATTGAGGATATAAAATCTTCCTGAGCCAATTTCTCCACATATTCCACATATTAAACTTAATTTATTGCCGCTTAAAATCCTAATTCTATTGGCTCTAAAATTGTTCCGGCGTAAGGGCGGCTTTGGATTGATCGGTTCGCATTCTTGCTATAAGTCAGTGGCAGCATTAAACTATTTGTCCAAAAAATTCGACATGGTGTTCGACGAATCACTACAAAAAAACTTTGAAGCCACAAAACATTCGGACGTGAACGGACATATTGTATATACGATGGAGAGGACGCCTTTGTTATTTTTTTTGGTCTGGTTTTCCTTGTTTTGTTGATCGGAATCAACCGCACCTGAGGCACGAACATCCGACTGCGACTTTTGGGAAAGGACCTGAAAAAAGAAGTCCTGGCATCGAAAGAATGTTTTAAAAATGACCGAAAGAAGTTGAGGCACAAATCGAGAATATTCGACGGGTAAAACCTCCGGTGGTCGGAGTGCAGTTGCGAATCTTTCCCCACTAACAAATTATTGATCGTCCCTCAACCAAAATAAAGAGAGCCCCAAAGGAGCTCTCTTTATTTTTTAAGACTTACTGGAATTTCTACTTGTTCTTAATTTCCAGCGCGAAGTCTTTAGCAGTCTTTGCTGTCATAATATCCATGAAATTCAGCGCACCGTTCCCTGTAACTCCACCTCCCGTCTGGAACTGGGGGACCACCGCACCGGTATATTTACTAAAGGCTTCAGCCCACGCTTTCTGGACTTCAATTTGCGCCTTCAGCTTCATTTCCAGTGCACCGTCAGCCTGCATGATCCTGGATCTCGAATAAGCCTGCGCGTCGGCCAGCTCTTTTATTTTTTTAGCCTCCAGTATTGCACCTTCGTAGGCGATCTTTTGCTGAAGCTTGTCCTGCTCGGCGACTTTGACTTTCGTCTGCGCTTCAACAACCTGTTTGGTCTGTTCCTGTTTCTGCTGATACTCGATCTCCACCAAAGCCTGTTCACCTTTTGCCTTGGCCGTTAACGTCTGCTGTTGCGCCGTCATTAACTCCTGTTTCGAGATAGAAGATTTCGTTACGGCATCGATGATTTTCACCAGTTTCTCGTCGACCTTGTCTTCATAATCCACATCGGTTATCGCGGCGTCAGCTACGGTTATACCGTATTCCTTGATCGAGGATAATTTTCTCTTCGGAAGAGAGGTCTTTTTATCGATCTGTACTTCCGTTTGATAAATTCTCTTTTTCTCCGCTTCCAAAGAATCAAACACCACGTTCTCTTCAGTCTTTAACAAGTACACGCCTTCCTTTAACTGGTCCATGAAGTCCTGCGCCATCTGCGCCCTTCCGCCACCATAGTGTTTTTCGCTGCTCATCAGCTGCGCTGAAGATTGTAAACATTCTTTTGTGTAGGGCGCAAGCCTTTTCACCACCAGCGACTGGGGCGTTCTGTGCGTATTGTGAATGAGGATCATCTCCTTTTCGTCCGATGGTAATATAAACTATGTTATACCTTTCACATTCGCCGTCGTGGCATCGCTGAATCGGATCATGATCTGACCGACTTCGATACCGTTATCTTCAAGCTTCAGGTCCGCAACAGATTCCTGGTACGTCACCGAAATCTGATTGGGCCATTCCTTTTCCTTGGCGAAAAAGCCCGCATAAAAGATTCCGGGCGCGAACTGAACGATCTGTTCACCCGTTGTTCGCTCGACCACGGTGCGGTTACCCGCATCGTTCCATGAGAACGGGTTAACGATCAGGAGGAATATCAGCACCATAACCGATAAAATTCCCATCACAATTGTTTGTTTCGAAATTAAGTTAAGCATAGGGGTTATTGTTTGGTTTTAGTTTATTCATTAGCATTCAAATGCGCAGGAAAGCTTCGCGCAAACCTGTTTGCAGGCGCTTTTCCGGAGCAGAATTCTTAAGACTTGAATTTTAAGGATTAGTCGATCGCAACGGAGATAGCAAGGTTGACAGATGCTGTGCGATGTGGACGATGAGTATTCATACACCTCTATTCCGCGGTCTGGCCATACGTAACTGTTAAATGACCAAAATATTTTTATTTTGAAAAAGCAACAAAACCTCTGGGCTGTTCGTATTGTGTGCCCTGATTGATCTGAGCAGGCAGCCTTCGTTATTATCGATAAATGCTTGGGGATGACTTCATGCTACTGCATCTGATTCTTCTCTATAAACTCCCGGAATGATTTCTTGTAGCTGTCGCTGACGGGGATAAATGCATTGCCAATCTGGATTTCCCCTTTGTGGATTGCATCGATTGCGCTTAACGCCACGATGAATGAATGGTGAACCCTGATAAACTTGTCAGCTGGCAATTGTGTCTCCAGTGTCTTCAGCCGCTGGAGGGTAATGACCTTCTGCGTTTTGGTATGGATGGTCACATAATCTTTCAGCCCTTCCACGTAGAGAATATCTGACCATTGGATCTTTACCAGCTTTGTCCCGTCTTTCACGAAAACAAATGGCGTTGTTGGTTCTGTTTGTTTCTCGGCGGCGGGCAAAGCAGTGCTGATGGCCGAGATCCGCTGGCTCGCCTTGTCAACGGCTTTTAAGAAGCGATCAAAAGTAATCGGCTTTAAAAGATAATCGACGACGTCCAGCTCGTAGCTTTCAATCGCATACTCTGAATAAGCAGTTGTCAGAATTACGAGCGGTTTTTTCTGCAATGTCTTCAGCAGTGTAATGCCGGTAAGCTCGGGCATTTGTATATCGAGAAACATGAGGTCAATCGTGTTGTTCCTTAAGACCTCGAGGGCCGACAATGGGTTCGAACAGGCGTCGACAAGCTGCAGGTAAGAAACTTTTTTGACATACTCGGTCATCAGATTCCTTGCGAGCGGCTCATCTTCAACGATCAGACATTTCAGATTCACGACAATGTGATTTTCAGTCTTACAGCATAACTATCCGGCCGGTCATTGACCTGCAATTGATACCGTCCCGGATAACTAAGTTCGAGCCTGCGTTTGACATTTTGTAACCCGATCCCGGATTTTTCTTCTGATTCCGGTTTCCCTGCAAGGATCTTGCTGTTTTCGACCTCATAGAAGCATTCGTTTTCTTTCAGCTGAATGGAAATTTTTACCCATGCATTGGGGTTATTGTTGCTGACGCCGTGTTTAAAGGCGTTTTCGAGAAACGTAATAAATATAAATGGAGTGATGAGAAATCGCCCTGCATCGCCGTTCACGGTAAACTGGATTGGTATCTGGTCATTTAACCGCAAGCGTTCCAGACTGATGTAATTCTCCATATACTCGATCTCCCGGCTTAGCGGCACCAGCGGCGCATTGGAGTCGTAGATCATGTAGCGCATCATCTGCGAAAGCTTGGCGATCACCTCGGCCGTATTGGGCGATTTGGTATACGCCAGGTAATACAAATTATTTAAAGTGTTGAAAAGAAAATGTGGATTGATCTGCGCTTTCAGAAAATTGAGCTCTGCCATCAGCTTCTCATTTTCAATATTCTTTTTGCGTGCCTCGAATTCAAACCAGTCGACCGCAAAACGGATCATCCCCAGAAAGATCACAATGAACAGGTTGGTAATGACAACCTGAATGATAAAACGCGGCTCGTATAAATAGTCGCTGTGCTCAAAGTAGTTTCCGATAATAAACCGTTCGAGGTAAAGCCGGATAAGAAATATCACGGCAAATGAAATGCTGAACTGAACAAAGTATCGCCACCCGTTCTTGTCGGCCAGAAATCTTGGTAGAAACAGAAAATAGTTCAGATAACTGACAGTCATCGCAAACGAAACCTGTATCGCTGCCACCGTCATCACCCTGACCCAGTCGATGTCGGGCCCCCGCTGGAACGAGCTGACCCTGTAAATAAAGAAGGAAAGGTAGACACACCAAAAAGAAAGGTGCATCAGTACTACCCGGTTCCGGTTGATGAGCGATTGCATGAGGGAAAAACAAAATAATGTTACTAAAAGTATGGATACTCGTCCAATCACAGACGTTTCGGGGCAAATTTTCGACCGTTAAAAAAAATCAATCGACAGAAAACGACACCGGTCCCTACCTTTCCGATCCGGTCGAAAAATTGGCCGATGTGTCGATATAAAGGCCTTGATAGTCTATTTAACCATAAGATGTGGGAACAATCCTCTTTGTTTGCCGTTACGTTCTGTAGGCTGTAAAAGCCCCAATCTTTTATTTCCAAACCAATGAAAACACTTTATACGATCGTCGCTGCCTTTGTACTCTTCACGATGAATTTCGCTCACGCGACGAATGACGCCCGCAATATCAGGATCACCGGGACTATTATTGACTCCGTGACTCAAAAGCCGGTTGAATTTGCAAACATTGCGCTGATGAAAGCGGGCTCCAGTACCCCGGTTGACGGGACGGTCGCTGATGACAAAGGGCAATTTACGCTCAAGGTGGCTCCCGGCAATTATAGTGTGTCCATAACATTTATCGGTTTTCAGACTAAAACCATCCGGATTACCGCCGAGGATAAAAAAGACGTCGAACTCGGTACTATTATTATCAGCCCAACACCCCAGGTTCTCAAGGAAGTGGTTGTAGAAGGGCAAAAGGCCCTTATCGAGGAACGGGTTGACCGTACGATCTATAATGCTGAAAACGATGCGACCGCCAAAGGGGGGGATGCTACAGATGTTTTAAAAAGAGTACCCATGCTTTCGGTGGACCTCGACGGCAATGTCTCACTGAGAGGGAATCAGAATATTCTTGTCCTGATCAATAACAAGCCGTCGACAATTATGGCAAGCAGCATCCCGGATGCGCTCAAACAAATTCCGGCAGACCAGATCAAATCCGTCGAAGTGATCACATCGCCTTCCGCAAAGTATGACGCAGAAGGCTCTGCTGGTATCATTAACATTATCACGAAGAAAAATACATTGCAGGGTTTGACCTTGAACATCGATGCAGGCGCGGGAATACGCGGATCCAATCTCGGATTGAACGGTAATTACCGCAAAGGTAAAATGGGATTTTCGCTTGGAGGATTTGGACGCGCCAATTATAATATCAAGGGCAATTTCCGCAATGAGCAGTCATTTGGTTCCATTTCAAACATTCAAAGTGCCGATACACGCAACCAGGGTTTATTCGGTCACTACAATCTTGGCTGGGATTACGACATTGACAAAAAGAATTCGTTAGCTGCGTCTGTTCGTTTTGGTGTCCGGAACATGAACAGCTGGCAAGACGAGCTGACGACGGAACGATACAGCAGCGGAACACTGTCGGAAACAACCATTGCCGATGTGATCAACCGCGACCGGAACAATAACGTTGATGCGAATTTCACATATACCCACTTTTACGATAAGCCGTCGCGTGAATTCAGCTTCCAGGGTCTGTATAGCCGCAACAACCGCGATAGTGAATTCGAAAATATTTATCTCAGCTCCACGTCGACGCTTCCGACAAATTTCCTCAACATCAACGACAGCTATAATCAGGAGATCACACTCCAGGCCGATTATCAGACGCCGATCCTTGACAACCAGATGCTGGAGTTTGGAGCAAAGACGATCATGCGGAAAGTTTTAAGCGACTTTGAATCATTCCGTTCCACCGGCTCGGATGGTTCTTACGAGCCGAATACGGATGCCCAGTTCAGCAATAACCTGAATTACGATCAGAATGTCACCGCCGGATATTTGTCTTACACGCTGTCGACAAAAACGGGTTACAGCTTCAAGGCAGGGTCACGTTATGAGTACACGACAATCTCGGCTTATTCGAAAACGGATGATGATATCGCGATCCCTTCTTATGGCGTGATCGTTCCGAGTATTAACGCTTCGAAGAAGTTAAAAAATGGAAACACCTTAAAGGCTTCTTATAACCGCAGAATACAAAGGCCATCCATACGGTTCCTGAATCCGAATATCCAGCCATCGAATAACCTCAACATACAGCAGGGCAACCCGGTGCTTGATCCCGAATATACCAACAACTATGAACTGTCCTATAGCACGATGATCAAAGGCACGTTGCTGAATTTGTCAACCTTTTATCGGAACACCAATGATGCGATCCAGAGCCTTCGCGATGTTGTGATGTATGAAGGTAGAGAAGTTACCAGGACAACGTATGCGAATATCGGCCAGGAGGATGCTTATGGTGTGAGCTTGTTCGCCAATGTAAACATCGGAAAACTTTCACTGAATGGCGGCGGTGATGTCTACTACGCAATGCTTGATAACAATGTGCCGGACGAGACGTATCGCGCAAGCAATGAAGGAATCGTGTATTCGGGAAGAATGTTTGGAAACTATACACTGAACAAGGGTTGGGGACTGCAGGTGTTCAGCTTCTATCGGGGCAACAGGGTTGAACTTCAGGGAAATCAGGGCGGTTTCTACATGTATAGTCTTGCCGTTAGAAAAGAGTTCAATGAGAAACGCGGAAGTGTCGGACTGGGCATAGAAAACTTTTTGCAGCCGTCGATAAAAATCAAAAGCACGGTTAAGTCAAGCACAGTTGATCAGCGGAGTGTCAACGAAATGTTCAACAGCAGCATTCGCGTGAATTTCAGCTACCGGATCGGAAAAATGAGCGTGGAGAATCAGCCGCGTCGCAGCCGCAGATCCATCAACAATGATGACCTCAAAGATGGAGGAGGCGACAACAATATGGGTATGGATGGCGGTCAGCAGCAACAGCGCGGCGGAGGCAATATGCCTTCGATGGGCAGCCAAAGAAATGGCCAGGGTAACAAAACCCAAAACCCTGTTGCGCCAACGGTCCAGGCCAATCCGGCAGCTGATACAATCCTTTATAAAGCCGACGGCACCTGGAGGTATACCATCGATTCACCGCAGGGTGGTGACGGAACGATCGTGATCAAAAATGAGAACGGCGCTTATTCCGGCACAATCAAAACCGCGCGCATGCCGCAGGAAACAACGTTAACAAATGTGAAGGTCGAACGCAATGAAGTGAGTTTCTCATATACCGTAAACTTTGGCGGCAATAGCAATATTGTTGAAGTGAAATACGTGGTTAACAATAATTCTATTCAGGGGACGATGAACATTGGAGGTTTCAGAACCTTTAATCTCACCGGCACTCGTTCTGAATAAGGATAACCCGGGTACTGGAAAGAAGCTATCTCAAATGTCTGATATTGAAAAATGTAGTCAAATTTTTATTCTTTCTTTGCGAAACTTAGCGCCTCCGCGGCTTTGCGGTAAATCGTCCAGTCCGCTAATCCGGAGTAGTTTTAGTCTGAGACCCGGATTTTTACCGCCAAGACGCAATGACGCAAAGGACCGCTAAGAGAGAAGCAAGTGAAATTTCCATTTCAAGAATCAGATTACTCCATTTGAGACTGCCTCTTTCTATTTCATCAGCAATGAGAACATTCGAAACAAACTTTTAGAGCTTAAGGCTTTTAATTCTCGCCACACCTTTGGTAGTCCTATAACTGATATCCGGAAATGTGATCGTCATGGACTAAATCCCAAACTTCAACCCTTGTTTCATCGCACGCTGATACTTTTTCTCATCGAATTTATAAAGAAAGGGTGCTTTATGCGCGACACCGCTTTTCCGTTCCTTCAGCCGCTGGAGAATCCCGAGTGACAGGATCTTCTTTTGAAAATTCCGCCGGTCGAGTTCTTTTTCGAGTATCGTTTCATAGAGACGCTGTAGGTCAGGCATCGTAAATTTTTCTGGTAGCAGATTTTTCCCCAGCGGGTAATCATTTACATTTCTTCGCAGAGAGTCGACCGCAACTGCGAGAATGGTATTGTGGTCAAGGATCATTTGCGGAACCTTGTGAATGTCACACCACTGGCATTCTTTGGAAAATTCATCCGGTGTGGGTTTTACCTGTGAAAACTCGACAATGGCCCAATATCCGATTGTGATGAATCTTTCTTTCAGCCAGCTTTTACTTTTACTGTTCAGCAGTTTTGTTACGCCGTGCTTTCCTTTTCCTCTTTCGGGGTCGCCAAACGTATGGAACTGATGCAGGTAAATATTATCCAATCCTGTCCGGGATTTCAGGATTCGTACCGCGGCCTCGTCGATGTGTTCGTCGCGATAAATAAATCCACCAGGCAGGCACCAGCGCAGGGTATCCTTCCATTGCAGCAAAAGTACTTTCAGCTCATTGTTATGAAAGCCGAAAATCACACAATCTATCGAAATGTGAGGAAGAAAATAAAGATGTCCCTTTTCAAAAAAATCTGAAGCGGTAAATCCGGGGCGTTTTTTAGCCATAGAGCACTAAAGTAAATATTTCTGCACAACCCGCATAATTTGCGCGGGTGATGGCAGTTTGCAAACCGTTTTCCAAGGGAATGATTTTTTTCCTGTTTCACGCGGTTGCTCAACCCCGTTGTTTTCAGCTGGACGGTCGTGGATTCGGGATCAGGTCTTTAAAAATTTTTAGAAAATGGAGCGTAACGGAAAAAGAAGATTAATCGTGGTTTCAAACCGGCTGCCATTTCAACTTCTTGAAAAAAGCAATCATGTTGACCTGAAGGAAAGTGATGGCGGACTCGTAAGCGCCCTTAAAAGCTATTTCGAAAAAACGGCGGATGAGGTTGACAGCAGGTGGTGGCTTGGTTCGGCGGAATTCCCGGAAAAACGATGGAAGAAATATCAGGCGCAAGGTCATGACAATAACCGTTTCTTTAATGTTGAGCCGCTGTTTATCGATACGAAAACATATAATAAGTATTACAATGGCTTCTGCAATGCAACGTTATGGCCACTGTTTCACTATTTTCCGTCATTTGTCGAATTCGATGAGGCCACGTTCAGAAGTTACGAAGAGGTCAACAGAATTTTTGCGGATAAACTTTTATCATTTCTGAAACCCGATGACATTGTCTGGATACACGATTACCAGTTAATGCTGGTGCCCGGCATGATCAGGCGGGAAAGGCAGGACGCGACCATCGGATTTTTTTTGCACATTCCCTTTCCATCATTCGAAGTATTTCGCATGCTTCACCGTCCCTGGAAAGAAAAACTGGTTGCCGGACTTCTCGGTGCCGACCTGATCGGATTCCATACGCACGAATACGTCCAACACTTTCTAAAGACTGTTCAGATGGTCGGCGGTTACGATTACCAGTTCCGCACGATTTTTTTAAACCGGCGTGTCGTTAAAGCTGACCTGTTTCCGTTGGGGATCGATTTTGACAAGTTTCATGACGCTGCCAGTTTCCCGGCCGTGGTTCAGCAAAAGGTATCGATAAGAAACAACTTCCCGCTGAAGAAGATTATTTTTTCGGTAGACCGGTTGGACTACACCAAGGGTATCACGCATCGTTTGTCTGGCTTCGAACATTTTCTCGAAGTACACCCCGAGTGGAAGGAGCAGGTAATTTTTGTCCTTGTAGTCGTGCCCTCGCGACAGATCGTTTCGAAATACAATGAACGAAAGAAGCTTATTGAAGAACAGATCGGACGGATCAATGGAAAATATTCAACCTTGCAGTGGCAACCGATCATTTATCGTTACAGTAATTTGAGTTTTACTGAACTGAGCGCAATGTATCAGGTGGCGGATGTCGCCCTGATAACTCCCTTGCGCGACGGGATGAATCTGGTTGCAAAAGAATATGTAGCCAGTTGCCATGGACGGGGAGTACTCATTCTCAGCGAACTTGCTGGTGCTGCCAATGAAATGGGAGAAGCGCTGTTGGTAAACCCAATGGACAAGGAGGAGGTTTCCAATGCAATCATGGTCGCCCTTAACATGCCCGAAAATGAGCAGCATCAAAAACTGGAAGCCTTGCAGAAACGGTTAAAGGAGTACACCGTGTTTCATTGGGTCACTGATTTTCTCAAGCAGCTCGATGAAACAAAGGAATATCAGCGTTCGCAGCAAACGCGCCACATCAACGCCAAGGTCTCAGCTGTCATCGCCAATAAATTCAGTCAGGCCGATCGGCGGCATCTGCTGCTGGATTACGATGGAACACTCGTCCCTTTTGCCCGCCACCCGAGACTGGCGATTCCGGAAAAAGAACTTATTCAACTGCTGAAAGATCTTTCTATGGACCCCAAAACCGATGTGACGATCATTAGCGGACGCGACCATATTTCCCTCGAGGAATGGTTTCAGGACCTCCCCCTGAACCTGGTAGCGGAACACGGGGCCGCCGTGAGAATGAAAGATGGCACGTGGAAGTTCCAGCCACGGCTTGATCAAACCTGGAAACCAATCTTCCGATCAACGCTTGAACTGTATTCACAAAGAAGCCCGGGATCATTTATCGAAGAGAAAAACCACACGTTGGCATGGCATTACAGAAATGTCGACCCGGAACTCGGATTTATCCGCTCACGTGAATTGCTTGATAACCTCCATCACATGGTACGAAATGCGCACCTGCAGATCATTGATGGCAACAAAGTAATCGAAGTGAGGGTCTCGGGTGTGGATAAGGGAACAGTTGCCAAGAAATTTCTAAAGGAGCACTACGATTTTATTTTGGCTGTCGGTGACGATAAAACCGATGAAGACATGTTCCGGGCTCTCGCAGACAAAGCGATCACGATCAAGATCGGTTCCGGTCACACGCTGGCTCAATACAATCTTTCCAATCAGCAGGAGGTTTTAAGATTGCTCACCATGCTGCGCGATTCAATGGAACCCATCCACGCATGAAACGTGTATCATTCGAATGGTGATGGACTAATACTGGACCACCCTCCATCAATAACAAGCGTCTGGCCTGTGATCTGATCTGCCGCCGGCGATACGAGGAACACTGCTGCCGCAGCCACGTCTGAAACGGTGGATGCCCTCCCCGTGGGTGTCAATCGTTGCCACGTTTTTTCATATCCCTCCTCCGAGAGCGTGCGCTCTGTCAGGGTCGCACCTGGCGCGATCGCATTGACGTTAATCTTCAGGGGTGCGAGTTCGATGACGAGATTTTTCGCAAGCATTTGGACGCCGGCTTTCGTCATGCTGTAGGCGGCGAGGTTCTTGTGAGCCTGCTGTCCGGTGACTGAGGACATGAACAGGATCTTCCCTCCGGAGCCCTGTTCTTTCATGCGCTTTGCCGAAGCCTGTGCGAGAAAAAAAGATCCCCCGAGGTTAACACGAAGCACCTGGTAAAAGTCATCTGGTTTATATTCAAAAAAATTTCCAAATAAGGTGATGCCGGCATTTGCAATGGCAATGTCAACCTTGCCAAAGTGGGATACGCTGTAACGCACCATCCACTCAATAAATTCCGGGTCTGAAACATCGCCGGCAAGGGGAATGCAACTGCCTTTTTCATGGGTGATCTTTTTAGCCGCGTCTGCCGCAAGTGATTCCTGGATATCATTCAGTACCACGTGCACACCGTGTTTCGCAAGTTGCACGCAGATCTCGAGTCCGATGCCTTGCCCGGCGCCCGTAACGATTGCAACTTTATTTTTAAGTCCGCCATCAGTCATAGCTGGTCAGTTTTTAACAGGGTTATTAATGTGAATCACGTGTTACTTCACTTCCCGATCCGCCGCGCAGAAAATCAAGGTCTGCCCCCAGATGCGCCTGCTGCACATGCGTTTGGTACAAGTGAACATAGCCACGTCTTGAAAAGGTCACAGGAGATTTCCAGTTTTGTTTTCTCTTCGCGAGTTCTTCGTCGGAAACATGCAGGGTAACCGTTCGGGCCGTAACGTCCAATGAAATTTCATCGCCCGTACGGACGACCGCGAAATTTCCGCCCACCGCAGCCTCGGGTGAAACGTGAAGCACGACTGTCCCGAAAGCGGTGCCGCTCATTCTTCCGTCAGATATCCGTATCATGTCCGTCACACCCTTTGCCAGGAGCTTGGCAGGTATCGCCATGTTCCCGACTTCCGGCATGCCGGGGTATCCTTTGGGACCGACGTTCTTTAACACGAGGATACTGTCTTCATTCACTTCGAGATCAGGATCGTCGATCCGTTTTTTGTAATCCTCAATATCCTCAAAAACGAGCGCTTTTCCACGGTGTTGAAGTAAATGAGAACTCGCCGCCGAAGGTTTGATCACAGCGCCGTTCTCGCACAGGTTGCCTTTTAATACAGCGACGCCGGAGAGCGGATTAAATGGCTTGTCAACACTGGTGATCACATCACGGTTGTACGATATTTCCCGTTCAATATTCTCCCGTACAGTACTTCCGTTAACAGTGAGGCAGTCGAGATGCAAATACTTTTCAAGTTCACGCATGACTGCAGGCAATCCTCCCGCATAATAGAGGTCTTCCATGAAGAATTTTCCCGATGGCTGAAGGTTGGCAATGAAGGGAATATTTTTTGACAGGTGGTCAAAGTCTTCGAGCGACAAATTTACGCCAATCCTTCCGGCAATAGCCAGGAGGTGTATGATAAAATTGGTCGAACCTCCGATGGCGGCGTTTACCACAATCGCGTTTTCGAATGCGTCCCGGGTGAGAATATGAGAAAGCTTCAGGTTTTTTCTTACCATTTCCACGATCCGCATTCCGGATAAATGGGCGATGACTTTTCTGCGCGCATCCGCAGCCGGAATCGCAGCATTGTGTGGGAGTGATAAACCAAGCGACTCAACCATTGCCGCCATCGTCGAAGCGGTACCCATAACGGCGCAATGTCCACGGCTTCTGCACATGCTTGCTTCCGCAAGGAGCAGCTCATCCTGTAACATCATACCCGAACGAACGGCATCGTTGAAACGCCAAACATCGCTCGTGCCAATATCGCGGCCCTGGAATTTTCCTGTCAGCATCGGGCCTCCGGAAATCACGATCGAAGGTATATCCACACTACACGCGCCCATCACCAGCGAAGGGGTCGTCTTGTCACAACCGCACATCAGTACAACGCCGTCCACCGGATTCGCGCGGATTGACTCCTCGACATCCATGCTGGCGAGATTCCGGTATAACATGGCCGTTGGTTTAATGAGCGTTTCTCCGAGTGACATGACCGGGAACTCTACCGGAAATCCGCCGGCCTCTGAAACGCCTCGCTTGACAGATTCGGCCAGTTCTCTGAAGTGTGCATTGCATGGGGTAAGCTCCGACCAGGTGTTACAAATTCCAATCACGGGTCTTCCGTCAAACTCGTGGTTGGGTATTCCCTGATTTTTCATCCACGCCCGGTAAATGAATCCGTCCTTTCCTTTTTTCCCGAACCAGTTTTGGCTCCTGTATTTTTCTTTCATGCGAGGAACAAATTTAAAAAGTGACCGCCCGTGAGATTTGTTTTGAAATTTAAACAATTTAATTATACCCTGATTGGAAACCCTTTCACATGCGATGTCAGGACGATTATCTCAGTCATTTGGCGGTGTTGACTACCGTTTCAGAAAACCGGAATTTTTTTCGTTACATTTGTTTATACGATAATTGTTTATACAAATCATTGAAATTGATGCCGTTGGAACACGAGATCAAACAGGAAAAATTCGGGAACGAGCATGAAAAAGCTGCCATTAATATTTTGTTTACCGGGAGCTGGCTTCACAACCTGAACGCTGTCCGGCTAAAACCGTTTGGTGTGACTCCCGAGCAATACAACGTTTTAAGGATTCTCCGTGGGAGTCATCCAAAAAAAATGATGCTCGCCGATATTACCTGCAGGATGATCGATAAAAGCAGCAACGCGACACGGCTGGTTGAGAAGCTACGGCTAAAAGCGCTCGTGCGACGCGACATTTGTGAAAACAACCGCAGGCAGGTCGACATCTCTGTTACCGATAAAGGGCTCAATCTGTTGAAAAAAATAGACCTCGCCGAATCGGAATGGCTGGCAAGCCTCAAAAAAATTACCAGACCTGAAGCTGCCGAGTTAAACAGGATATTGGATAAACTTCGGGATTGATATTGTGACAATTATTGTATATACAATTATTGTATGTATCTTTATTTTGAATTATCCGTTTAATTCCTAAAAAAGCATTATGAACAGCGTGTTACACAAGGCATCGACCCGTGGTCATGCCAACCACGGCTGGCTGGATAGCCACCATAGTTTCAGCTTTGCCAACTATTACAATCCGGAACGGGTAAATTTTGGCGTTTTGCGGGTTTTGAATGACGATATTGTCGCCGGAGGAAAGGGTTTCGGCACCCACCCGCACGATAACATGGAAATCATTTCAATTCCATTGTCGGGTGACCTGGAACATAAAGACAGCATGGGAAACACGACCATCATTCGTCAGAATGACGTGCAGATCATGAGCGCCGGAACCGGTATTCTTCACTCCGAATATAACAGGAATCCGGATCGCAATGTGAACTTTCTGCAAATCTGGGTCTTCCCCAAACACAAGAACATTCAACCGCGATACGATCAAAAGACATTCAACCCGAAAGACCGGGTAAACAAGCTGCAAAACATCGTTTCGCCGGACCAGGGTGCGGATGGAGTGTGGATCAACCAGGACGCGTGGTTTCACCTCGGTACTTTTAAAGCAGGTTTCCAAACCGATTATGATGTGAAACTGAAAACAAACGGCGTATACATTTTTGTCATTGACGGCGATCTTACGATCAATGGACAAAAACTCAGTAAGCGCGATGGGCTGGGAATCTTGAAGTCGGACAGAATTTCAATCACCGCCGATAGCGATGCAGAGGTCCTGTTAATGGACGTTCCGGTCCTGAATTAATTGTTAAACACAAGGAGCAATCGTGAAAAACAGGAGCATCACCCACTTGCTATACGCTGATACTGTTGATATGGCGGGTCTGCCAGTCAGACAAGCGTTTCCGACAAACAAAGTGCAGCAAATTGACCCGTTTCTTCTTCTCCACCATGCGGATCTCAAGGTGCCGCAACACCAGGAACCAAGGCACGGAGGGGTTGGGCCACATCCACACAGGGGATTTTCTCCGGTTACTTTTATTTTCAAGGGTGGTGTTCATCATCGCGATAGCCGCGGACATGACGGCGTTGTTTACGCCGGCGGCGCCCAGTGGATGAATGCCGGAATGGGTATTATCCATAGCGAGCGACCCCCCGATGACATTCACGAAATAGGTGGACGGCAGGAGATCATTCAACTTTGGGTAAATACTCCGGCTGAATTCAAGATGGAACCACCTTCGTATCAGCCGGTTCATCCGGAAAATATTCCCGTATTCCGAACAGATGACCAGCGTGTCTCGATGGCCATTGTTGCCGGTGAGCTGTTTGGGCTTTGGGGACCGGCCAAGACTACCGGGGAAGTCAACGCTGCTACCCTTATATTAAAGACCGGAGGAAGGATTTCCGTATCTTTACCTTCCGAACACAATGCGTTGATTTATCTTCTCGATGGAAAACTGAATACCGGCGGCTACGGGTTAGTCGAAGCTTTTCATGCGGCTGTTTTTGACAAGCATGGAGACAGAATCACTCTTACGGCAGTTGAGAATTCAAGGGCGTTGCTGGTAAGTGGTAAACCGTTAAATGAAAAGGTCGTGTCGCACGGTCCGTTTGTGATGAATACGGAAACGCAGATACTTGAAGCAATTCGGGATTATCAGATGGGAAAAATGGGAATGCTCATTGAGGAATAAAAAAATAGCAAATGCTTTTTTTTAATTTTGTGGGCATTTTTGATTAACAGGTTATGGAAGCATCCAACGCGAGGCAAAAATCTTCTGAGTTTCATTCTTCGGTTCTCGACGTCATCAAAAACCGGAGAAGCCGGAGGGCGTACGCAACACGCCCGGTGGAAAATGAACACATCCAGTCGTTGTTTGAAGCAGCGCGCTGGGCCCCATCCAGCGTAAATGAGCAGCCCTGGTTGTACATTTACGCGACACGCGAACAGCAGCACGAATTGTGGAGCCGGATATTTGACGCTTTAAATGACAGCAATAAGGTGTGGGTTCAAACTGTGCCGGTCCTCATTGCGAGTTTTGTCCGTACAACGTTTACCCGGAATGACCGCCCGAATTCATCTGCCCGTTACGACCTCGGTGCAGCGAACGCTTTTCTTTCTCTGCAGGCGACTCATCTCGGGCTCAATGTTCATCAGATGGGGGGATTTGATGCCGAGAAGTTGCGTGCAAATTTAAATTTGCCCGCCGGCTATGAGCCTGTGGTGATCCTTGCGATTGGATATCCCGGAGAAGCCGACATCCTTCCCGAGAATCTGAAGTTGCGTGAAGTAGCGCCGAGGGAGAGGTACGTGCAAAACGAGTTCGTGAGAAACAAATCCTTTTAGATTCTCAATGCCGGTATCAGATCCGGATAAGTTCGTCTTCGGTCAGTTTGGTTTCCATCGCCCTTGGAACGGTAAATGTTACCTGCGTGCCCTCATTTATTTTGCTTCGAATGCTCAACTCCCCACCGTTGAGTTTAACAAACTCCCGGCATAAGAGTAAACCAAGTCCAGTTCCTTTTTCCTGGTGGGTTCCGGCTTTCGAGAAATGAATTTTTGCTCCCAGCACCGTTTCAACCTCTTCCTTCGTCATACCCATTCCGCGGTCAATAATGGATATTGTACAAAAATCGATCTCTCTCAAAGCGGTGATAAAGATCTTTTCGTTAGGTTTTGAAAACTTGATCGCGTTATGGATCAGATTGCGAAGAACAAGCTGAATCTGATTGGAATCGGCGGAAACATAAAGCGCGTCTTCAACCTCTGTAAAGATCTTTAAATTTTTCCGGTCCGCTGCTTCTCCCATTAATTCACAAGCGTCGGTGATAATGTTTTTAATATTGATCACAGTCGATTCGGTTCTGATACCTTCCATTTGACTTAGCGACCAGTTCAACAGATTCTCCAGTGTGCGTTCGGTAACGCCGAGGTTATTTTTGAGCTTGTCAGACACGGATATGAATTCTTCAGGCGAAAGTTTTTGTCGGCTCAGCAGATCCAGCAGCGAGTGAAGGGTGGCGATTGGTCCGCGCAGGTCGTGGCTGATCACTGAAAAAAGTTTCGACTTCATTGTGTTCAATTGCTGAAGTGTTTCAGCCTGCGACTGGATCTCCTCCTTTTGCTGCTCAATTGCACGGTTCTTGGACGCGAGCTCCTGATTGGTCTGTTCCTGCAGTCCGCGAAAACGCGTCAGAAAAAAAATGCCAAGTCCGAGAACCAGTACGCACAGTAGAAGAAAACCGACAAACCACCGTTGATTTTTTACCTTTTGTTGTTGTACCACGTTCGCTTGTGCAAGCTGTTCGATCGTTTGCTCTTTCGACGAGAGTTCGTATAAAGATTGCATCTCCTGGATCTGGCCATTTCGTTCGGTATGGTATAAACTGTCTTTATACTGGCTGGCAAGCTTGTGCTCACGAACGGCAAGTTCAGGTTTTTTCAACTCGGCGTAAATGTCTCCCAGCAGCGCATGGACTTTGATCAGGGTATTCAGGTTTCTGATCTCTTTATTGATCGGGATACTCTTTCTGAGAAGCAAAATAGCACTGTCGGTCTTATTCGTGTGGAGCGCATCCAGGGCAGCCTGGTAGTAACTTATACCCAGAGCCCTGCGGTTGCCGGAAAGGCTGTCGAATACAAGAGACTTCCTGTTAAAAAAGGCGCTGGTGGCGTAATCTTTTTTATAAAAATAGATCTTTGCTTTTCTTCCATAAAGAATGCTGATGTTCACTGAATCGCGCATTCTTTCAAATAACCCCATCGCTTTATTCGCGTATGCCAATGCGGAATCGTAATCTCTTGTTTCAGACAAGAGCATCGATTTTTCCCGGAAGGCTTCCGCCAGCAATTCCTCCTGATGATGTTCCCTGGCGAGCATGACCGCGCGTTCAATATAAGCTGACCCCTGGGTATGATTTTGCAGGTCGATAAAAGTTCTCGCCAGAGACAACAGGCATTTGCCCCACAGGTTTATTTGATCACTGTTTTCAAATATTTTTAGTGCCTTGAATCCATACTCGGCGCCGAATCGATAATTCGCCTTTGCCCAAAAAGCTTTTGAAAGTATATAATAGCTCAATCCTTCCAGATCCCGGTACCCGTTCATTTTGGCGCGATCAAGACATTCCATTGCCAACTGAATCGCGGAGTCCGGTTTTAACAGATAAACTTTATATGCGAGTGAATCCTGCTTTAAGATGTCGAGGCTGTCAGTTTTTTCAATGGAGCGGGCCGATGCTGTTTTGGGAAGCACAGAAAGTAAACATATGGTGAAACACCATAGTTGAAAGATTTTTCGCGAGGCCATCTATCGACAAAAACTCAAATTCGCAGAACCAACCAACAGTTACAAACCAAATTCGTGCAAAAACATACCTTTTGCCGTTGACAGGGGATATTCGTTTTTTCCCCCTGAAAAGTGGTCTATCGCGTGTTTTTCAATATTTATAGATAAAAAAGTTGATCTTTGGGCGTGCTTTCATGGTCCTTAATGAGTAACGCCAAAGAAATCATTGGTACATGAAACCTTAATAACATACATAAGATCGGGCGGAATTAGGATTATTAACCCGGATTAAGGTCCGGAACGCCGACTCGCCTTGTTGCGATCTGGCATATATGTTTTAAATACCGTTGACATTAACCGACATGCGACTTGTTATGGAATTAAAAAGTAAACACGATTCGGTGATTGAGCTTGTTAACAAATTATTTGTCTATACCGACCTTCAGCATTGGGATAAGATTTTAAATGAGGTGTTTATGGAGGAGGTGACATTTGATATGTCTGCGGCTGGGGGCGGTCCGAAGAAAACATGGAAGGCCGGTGATATTTGCACGATGTGGAAACAAGGTCTGGCAGGTGTCGATCAAATCCACCACCAATCCGGGAATTTCATTGTTAATTTCAGAGGTGACGATGAAGCGAACATCTTTTGTTACGCAATTGCAACCCATTATAAAGATTCGGCTGTCAATGGGAAAATTCGCGAGTTTGTTGGCAGCTATGATCTCATCGCATCCTTTACCGACATCGGCTGGCGGTTGTCGGCCTTTAAATACAATCTGAAATACATTCATGGAAATAAAGATCTCCAATAAAACCTTCTTATGCCGATAGATAAAACAAAAGACCTTCGTCTGGCAGTGCTCATTGATGCCGATAATATTCCTTACGCAAGCGTTAAAGCAATGCTTGAGGAAATCGCCAAATATGGCACGCCCACTTTTAAAAGGATCTATGGAGACTGGACCAAACCTAATGTAATAGGATGGAAAGGGGTACTGCTTCAAAATGCAATCACTCCCATCCAGCAGTATAGTTACACGACCGGCAAAAACTCGACCGACTCGGCTATGATCATCGATGCGATGGACATCCTGTACACCGGAAGGGTCGATGGCTTTTGTATTGTCTCCAGCGATAGTGACTTCACGCGACTGGCCACGAGACTTCGTGAAGCGGGTATGGTGGTCATGGGGATTGGTGAGCGCAAGACACCAGGTCCCTTCATTACAGCTTGCGACAAGTTTATTTATATTGAAATTCTGGCAACTGAAGACACGACCCCGGAACCCAAGGCGAAACGCAGCCAAAAGAAAAATTTGAATACGCAGCTTGATAAGGGAACTGTCAAAGTGATCAAATCGAGTATCAATGACCTTGCCGACGAAAGCGGATGGGCTTTCCTTGGCGAAGTCGGAACCCTGATCCTGAAGAAACAACCAAATTTTGACCCCCGAAATTATGGTTTCAAAAAGCTGCTCCATCTCATCAAGAGCATTGATGGGGTTGAGATCGATGAACGCCAGGCCGAAACAGGCACCAGCAGACACGTCTATGTAAGAGTGACACAGTAACGGTGTCTTCGCGAAGCGTGCATTGGATAGAATGCCCTTCCATCTAAATCTACTTCACAACGTGGATTTCGAAATATTTATTTAGCAACGACCTGAGCTCTCCTTCAGTGAGAAAATACATGGCCTGATAATGCATCTCATTAAATGAGGTAAGCATATCATAATATTCTTTTTCGGTAAGCTTAAACTTTCTGATCAAACCATTTTTTGTTTCCGCGTCCTGGATCACAACACGAACATACGTTTCGACTTGCTGCGATTGTTCCCGCCAGTTCGCCGCTTTCACTTTATCTTTCCGCGCTTTGGAATAATAGAATGGGATTTTCTTTTTTAACCTTTCAGCTTGATCGTCAAACATTCCCTCATAGGGATTTGCGTAAACGCGCGTGTCATGGATGACGATCGGAGCCAGCAATGTTTCTTTTTCAGTCAATCGTATCAAACCGGGCTCATATCCGAAAAGGGGGAATTCCAGGGTGTTGTATCCAACCAGGGAAAGCGCCAACGTATCCGTATCTTTTGCCAGAATGCTGAAATTTCCCTTGCTGTCTGTGATCGTGCCGCGGTAAGTGTTCTTCAACTTTACATTGACATTAGCCAGGGGCATAAAGCTTGCGGAATCCACGACGATGCCGCGAACCAGTTCCTGGGCAAAACCTGGTGATGCGTACAGAATCATCATGATTAAGACAAACAACGTGCGCATAGGCGCTACGTTCCTGATAACACCACGTGATAACTGAAAAAAATACGCCACTGGTCGCTATTAGTTTTTACCTGGAGTTAACCTTTCGATAAGATCGGTATGAGAGGGAAATTCCTGAATCAGATGATCCCGGTTTCCCAGTTCAAAATCCAGAAAATCGAAACCGGGGGAAACCGTGCACCCTGCCAGCGTGTACGAGTTTTCTTCTGTAGGAACGGCGCCAAACCATACGTTCGCCGGAATGGTTACTTGTAAGTGCTCATCATGATCCGGAGAACTGCCAAGCTTAAAGGTCTTCACACCCGCGGTATCCAAAACATAGATCGTCAATGGACCTCCATAATGGAAATGCCATAGCTCATCGGATTTGATCCGATGGAAGAGGGATCTTTCGCCAGCGTTCAACAGAAAAAATATTGAAGTTGAAAAATTTCTGTCAGCACCAAACCGCGGAGGCAGCGCTGCCGCCCGAATCAATTCCGTCGACCTGTAGGTTTCACGGAAGTATCCACCTTCAGGATGGCGTTCGAGTTTTAAATGTTGGATCCAGTAATCCGCAGTCTTCATACATTTCGAAAGTTAAAGTAATGAACGGTGATGTCACCAGTGTATTGTTGTTTAAATACCCTGATTTCATTATTGGAAAGAAGGGATTTTACCAACGGCTTTCGTGGCAATTTAATAAGTAGAAATCGATTGCGGTATCATTTATTCTAAATCACCGGGCAGGGTTTGTGGTAGTCGTCAATGCTGTTTTTTTTAGCGGTCCCCAACATAACAGAATCATGAGAATCAACAAGGTTGCCGTAGCGCTTTTTTTCGTTGCCATCGCTGCACTTTTCGGTTTTAGAGAACTTTGGAACAGCAGCTCATCTTCCGGACAGTCTCTCGCCGAAAGGAGAAAATTTGAACGCACCAATAACCAACAACTGGAGAAGAAAATCGATGAGCTGATCGGCCAAATGACACTCGAGGAAAAAGTGGGTCAGATGACGCAGATCAACAACTCTGAAATTGTCACGAATGCCGCATGGGGCGCCGGTGCGGATCTGAAAATTGAAACACGCATCGATACGGCCAAACTTGGAAAAATCGTTCGCAAATACCATGTGGGCTCTTTCCTGAATGGGATCGCGGTATCATCCCAAACCTGGTATCAATTTTACAAGGACCTGCAGGCATATAACATGAAAGCCTCGCGGCTTAAAATTCCGGTCATATACGGGATTGACCACATGCACGGCCCGAACTACCTCGAAGGATCGACCATCTTTCCGCACGCGATCAACACGGCAGCAACTTACAACAATGAGTTTGCAGCGGATATGGCGAGGATCACTGCGACGGAAACTGCACACCTTGGCCACCAGTGGTTATTTGCACCGGTTCTCGATATCGCAAGAACTCCGTTGTGGGGAAGATTTTATGAAACGCTGGGGGAATCACCGTACGTATCATCGACGATGGGATCAATCTTTGTAAAAACGGTCCAGGATGAAAAAGCATATGGACCCTACCGGATCGGCTCAACGGCCAAACATTTTCTCGCATATTCCGATCCCAAATATGGCTGGGACCGGGGACCGGCCGACATTTCGGAACAAGCGCTTTATGAATTTCACATCCCATCGTTCCAGGCTGCCATTGACGCGGGTATCAAGTCCGTTATGATCAATAGCGGGGAGCTCAATGGCGAAGCAGTTCACGGTTCTTATAAAATACTCACAACCCTTTTGCGCGACAAGCTTAAATTCAAAGGTGTCGTCGTAACTGATTGGGAGGACATTATCAGGCTGTACCGCAACCACCGCGTTGCAGAAAATGAAAAGGATGCCACGATGAAAGCGATTCTTGCCGGCGTTGATGTTGCGATGACGCCCTATTCGACTTCTTTCTGTGATCACCTTGTCGCGCTGGTAAAAGAAGAAAAGGTATCGGTCGAAAGGATTGATCTTTCAGTCTCAAGGATCCTGAGGTTGAAGCTCGAACTCGGATTGTTCGAGAACCCTTACCCGGCGAACGACAAATTTTCGAAGGTCGGAAGCCCGGAACACCGGGCAAAAGCACTGGCGGCAGCACGTGAATCAATCGTGCTGATGAAAAATGAGAATGTGCTTCCACTGGCGGCCGGAAAAAAAATCCTGGTTGCAGGCCCGCTGGCGGATTTGAAACGTCCCCTCGCAGGAGGGTGGACGCTGCGATGGATACCTGCGGAAGAGGAAATCTTTCCAAGGGATATGCTGACAGTTTACGGTGGGCTGCAGAGACAATTCTCTGCCCCCAATGTTTCGCTGGCTGCAACAGCTGATGAGTTAAAGCGCAAGGCTGCAAGCCATGACGCCATTGTGGTCGCCGTCGGCGAGCTACCATATTCGGAAGGTTTTGGAAGCATTCATGACATTGCTCTTCCTGCGGATCAGGCCGCCATTGTCAAGGCGGCGCTTTCGACCGGTAAACCCGTGATCGTGGTAATCATTAGTGGCCGACCACGGGTTATGACCGATCTTTTTAATGAGTCAGACGCCGTGTTGTTCGCAGGATTGCCTGGATTTGAAGGGGGCCAGGCAATTGCTGAAATCATCGGCGGGACGGTGAATCCCAGCGCGAAATTATCATTTAACTATCCCTATTCAGTCAACAGGCTGATACCACATAACCATAAAATCAGCGAAGTGTTGCTGGCACATGAGATTGAAAACCCGATCGCGCTGCGTGCTTTTGGAACGGGAATGAGTTACACCACGTTTGAATATTCCAATCTCCAGCTCAGCGATTCAGTGCTCAGGGATGAAACAGCCTCCGTGACGGCGAGCGTAACAGTAAAAAATTCCGGTAGTCGCGAAGGCAAAGAGGCCGTCCTGTGGTTTCTCCACGACGAGGTCGCGAGCATCTCACGGCCGATCCGGGATCTGAAATTTTATGAGAAAAATCTGCTAAAACCCGGAGAGTCAAAAACTTTTACTTATGTGATCAAACCCTGGGAAAGTCTTTATTTTCCGGATGAAAAAGGAGAAAGGATAATTGAAGACGGATATTTCACATTGATGGTAGGAAATCTTAAAACCCGTTTTAAATTGCAGCGTTCTTCCGCTGTAAATTAGCGGCCTCCATTCTCCGGATTCGGGGGAGAGGGTATTTGCTCAGCGGGTTTACCTGCCGGCGATTAGGGGTGTTAGCTCAGTTTGGTTCAGAGCACTTGCTTGACAGGCAAGGGGTCACTGGTTCGAGTCCAGTACATCCCACCAACATACCGGCAGGCATCACGCAAGCCGGCACCGTCTCGAATCCCTGATCCAGCAATACCCAATCCTTCCACGCCCTTTGCCAAAGAAGAGGCCGGCTTACATCAATCGTACAACTTACATGTTATCTCCAATCTTTGGTCGTAAATCAGCATTGACGCTCGAAACATTTTCGGGCATACCATGCGATCCTGCAACATCAGCTGTCGCTAAGCGATAAGAATCAAAATAATGATCCGCATATTAATCGGGTCAATTCCACTTAAAGAAAGCCGCGAAATGCAATGAATTGGTAAAAATGTGTTAAGGAAATGTAAAATTCCCATATCTCATTGCCCGATATCTTACCTTAGCGTATGATGAGAAGTGCACTGTACCGGTTGGCGATTATCAGCGGAATCCTGGCGTTTGCAGCTTTGATCTTTGTCCAGGCGTACTGGTTTATTAAATCCTACCGGGTGGAAGAAAGACAATTCAGCGAAAGAGTGAATCTCGCATTGAGAAGCGTGACGGATCAAATACTTAAAAGCCAAAAGAAGAACGACGTAACAATCAAACCGGTGCAACAGCCGGCAACTAACCGATTTTATGTTGCTGTGGGTGAATATATCGACTACCCCTTGATTGATTCGCTGGTCAGAAAGGAATTTTCGAAGCAGCGGATCGATGCTCCTTTCAGTTTGACGTTGTTTAACGAATCCGGGGCGCTCATTCTTGGAAATGTATATCACGAAGGAACTGCCAGCAAAGATTCTTCTTCGTGCGTGGGTCGTCCGCAGCAGCAGGCAAACATGAATTTCAGCGTAACTTTTATGAATCATCGGGCCAATATTATCGGAGCGATGGACCTTTGGATATTTACCGCCGGAACGTTTGCGCTCATTCTGATGATCTTCGCATTTGTCCTCGCGGACATCACCAGGCAAAAAAGAAATGCGTTGGCGAAAAATGACTATTTAGGCAACATGGCACATGAGTTGAAAACTCCGATCACCAATATTTCGATGGCGAGTGAGGTGCTGCTGAAAAATCCTGCATTTGAATCTGAAAAACAATCACGATACCTGGAGATAATTTCAGAAGAAAATCAACGTCTGAAGCATCAGGTCGACCAGGTTCTCGAAATAACGGCCATGGACATCAATGACCTTCGGCTCAACAAACAGCAGGTCAACCTCAATGAGCTGATTGAAAAGGTCCTCGAAAACTTTCGCATCCGTATTGAGCAAAAATCAGGAATCATCAATCGGTATCTGAAGGCGACAAACGCATACGTCTCCGGAGATCCGTTACACCTCAGTAATATCTTTTATAATCTGCTCGACAATGCGGAAAAATATTCGATCGACAAACCACAAATCACGGTGCGTTCTGAAAATATTAAGCAATGGGTGAAGATCAGCGTTGAGGACAAGGGCATCGGCATCGGCACCGCTTCCCAAAGGTCGATCTTTGATAAATACTACCGCGTTTCAACCGGGAACCTCCATGATGTGAAGGGGTTCGGGCTTGGGTTGAGTTATGTTAAAAAGATGGTTGAAGCGCACAACGGGGTGATTACTGTAACAAGCCAATTGAATTCCGGCAGCCTTTTTACCATCTCATTTCCCGGCATTACCCAGGAGTCATGAAGGCGAATTTCACAATTTTATTGGCGGAAGACGATACGAACATGAATTATATGCTGTCGGATAACCTGAGTATGGCAGGCTATGCCGTGACCAGCTATTCCGATGGCCAAAGTGCGCTTACGGGATTTCTAAAAAATCACTGTGACCTTTGCATTCTGGATGTGATGCTGCCCGGCAAAGACGGATTTACACTGGCGGCGGAGATAAGGAAACTCGACCTGAACGTGCCCATCATTTTTTTAACGGCCAAGACGCTGAAGGAGGATAAGATTCAGGGATTCAAAATTGGCGGTGATGACTACATAACAAAGCCTTTCAGCGTTGAGGAATTGCTGCTGCGCATCGAAACGATCCTTAAACGCGTCTACCGAAGGCCGTCGCGGTCGGATGATTCGGTTATTTGCAGGCTGGGAGCGATCACCTGCAACTTTGCCAATCAGCAATTGATCACTGACAACCAGGTGATTGAGGTGACGCGCAAGGAAGCGAAATTGCTGCAGCTGTTTACGGCGAATATAAATAAAGTGATCGATCGCGACGTCATTCAAAAAGCGATCTGGGAAGACGAGGGGTATTTCGTAGGCAGGAGCCTCGATGTATTCATCTCAAGATTGCGTAAAATATTAAGTGTCGAGCCGGCTATCGCAATTGTCAACATTCATGGCGTTGGCTATAAGCTGGAGCTTAACTTGCCACGAAATGATAACCAACTCCCTTAATGGTGATAATTTCAATCGCTGGGTCATCCTTTAAATAGTCCCTGAGCTTGGTGACATAGACATCCAGATTCCGCGAGTTGAAAAAAGAGTCGTCGCCCCAGAGCTTCATCAGAATATCTTTACGCACAGTGGTGCCGTTTCGGTTTTCCGCAAGCAGGATCAGCAGATTGGCCTCCCGGTGTGACAACTTTCTGACTTGTTCACCGATCCTGAGCTCAAATCTCGACGGGTTGAACTGGTACTTTCCTATCGGGATGAATTCCTGTGGTGCCGTATTTTTTTGATTTTGAGTGATCAACAACAGATTATTGATGCGCACGATCAACTCTTCCATGCTAAACGGTTTTCGGATATAATCATTGCCGCCGGAGGCGAACCCTTTTAGCAGGTCCTCGGTTTGTGTTTTTGCGGTGACAAAGATGATTGGAACGGATGCTTTTTGTTGGCGGATCTCCCGGGCAATCGAGTAACCGTCCTTTGAAGGCAGCATAATGTCGAGTATGCAAATATCGGGTCTTATTTCGGTGAAGGCTTTCACCGCTGAACGTCCATCCTCGAGCATGGTGACTTCAAAATCACGGCTTTCAAGGCTTTCTTTTACGATGCGACCAAGGAAGGGCTCATCTTCGACATATAGGACTTTAATTTTCATGGCGCCTGGGCAATGTGATCGAAAACACGCTTCCCTGGCCGGGCTCGCTTTCAACCGAGATTTTTCCATGGTGACTTTCAACCACGCCTGCAACGTAGCTTAATCCCAGGCCATAACCTTTCGTATTGTGGATATCGCCGGAAGGGACACGAAAAAACTTTTCAAAGATTTTTTGCTGATACTGTCGCTGAATTCCTATTCCCTGGTCTTTAATCTGAAGCCTGACATGATGTTCATCATCGCTGAGGACAACACGGATCACCGAACCGTCTGGGCTGTACTTCAGCGCATTATCGATAAGGTTGTAGAGCACATTCGTTAAATGCTCTTCTCCGCCTTCCAGTCTGAAGTCAGTGCCCATTCTTTCGAAGTCGAGTTTGATTGCTCTTTTCTCAAAAACCAGCCGCATGCTTGAGATCACCCGCCGGGTCAGCTCGTCGAGGTCGATTGTTTCAATTTTCAAATGAACTCCATTCGCTTCAAACATCGAAGTTTTGAGGATCTTGTCCGTCATGAGCGTAAGACGATTCAACTCATTTTGCGCGATCTCAAGATATTCCGCCGTTCGTTGCGGATTGTTCAATGCGTTGAAATTTTTTAGGGCCTCAAGCGCAACGCTCACGGTGGCGACCGGTGTTTTCAGTTCATGCGTTACATTGCTAATGAAATCGTTTTTCAGTTCCATCAATTTCTGTTGTGATCGGAGGCTCCTGTACATGACATAAAAGGAGCCGATGGTAAGGAGCGTTAAAAAGCCAGAGAATAATACCTGTGGTGTAATCTTTTTCAGTAACACTGAATGTATGCCGGCGAAGGAAGCGCTGTATTCGTGAACGGGATCGACCCTTACAAATTCGGTGGAGAAATCCTGCCGGATTTTTTTGGTTTTCGAAATTTTACCGCTCCGGGAGACATGCACTGTAAATGGCGCTTCGATACCCGCGTTGGCCAGCGCTTTTGTAAACTCTTTAACAATGCTGTCCTTTTTTAGTGAATCAGAGTCCATTCGTAGGATGAACGTTTTTGCGCCGCCTTTGTCTTTTTGCAGCCTCCTCATAATCGGTGGTAATACGGCGCGCAGTGAATCGTGGTCAGCGCCCAAAAAAACCTCGACCCTGGCTTCTCGCCTCTCAATACCAATGAAGTGATCGATCGTGTCGTGCTCGACGCGGCGTGATAGGCCTCCTTCGATAATGCGCATCCGATCCTCCTTTAATTGTTTCCATGCTGAATCGCCGGCGACCGGCTGGAGATTCTGTTGGATCAATGAATCATGCATTGTAAAAATAGTAGTCCGGAACAGTGCGCTGGTTTCTTTTCGGAAGTTATGCCCGGCATCGCGAAAGGCGCTTTGCAGCCAGAAAAATTGCAGCACCATCAGCAACACAATACTGCTGACCATTAAAAAGATAATGATTGGATTTCTATTCCTCATGTCTTAAAACCGGAGCATTAATCAACATAGGTTTTACCAAAAAACATTGCGATCATCTCCTTGTAAATGTAACGCGGTTTTTGACGAACTGATTCTGTTTTAACCTTAATTAACATTCCTTTCAGAACCATTAACCTCCCGGCTACATCTACAGGCGTACATTTACATGAGATCAGAAAGTAAATTAAAATCACAAGTATTATGAAAAAAATAATCACGCTTTTAGGGGTTCTTGTATGTCTTACCGCCGCTCATTTTGTTTTCGGCCAGGTTTCGGAGGGCGTTATTAATTATGAAGTCAAAGTCAACGTGCATCGCACATTGCCGCCTGACAGACAGGAAATGAAAAACATGATGCCGGAATTCCGGACTTCCAGGGACCAGTTGTTTTTCAACACTTCCGAATCGCTGCACAAGGCTGCAGAGGAAGAAGAGGAGGAAGACATCGAAGAGGGTGAGGGCATGCGGATGAGGATGCGCCGGCCCCAGAATGAATATTACCTGAACCACGCACAGGCAAGACGAACCGTCCTGCAGGAGTTCATGGGCAAGAAGTACCTGATTGAAGATTCTTTAAAGGTTACGCCGTGGAAATTCGGCACGGAAACAAAAGTCGTGAAGGGTTATATCTGCAAACAGGCAACCTATTTTAATGAAGAGAGGCAACAAAACATCGTGGCGTGGTTTACTGATAAGTTGCGCCCTTTCCTCGGCCCTGAAATTTTTAACACCCTGCCCGGAACCGTGTTGATGGTGGATATCAACGATGGTGAACGAACCATTACTGCAACTGATATTGTGGCAAGGCCTGTAAAAAGCAACGAGTTCAGATTGTCGTCAGGCGCCGTAAAAACCACTGAGACTGAATTCAGAAAAATCCGCGAAGAACAAATGGAGAGGATGCGTGCCAACGGTGCGAACATCATCATTCGTTGATTGATCCTGTATCATAGGGTATCGATGTTCAACTGAAAATTTTATTATGGGAAAATATTTATTGATGCTGTTCCTGATGGCGGGTAGTTTCGCCTATGGACAAAAGTATTCGATCAAAGGCCAGCTCACCGATACTTTAAATGCGCCGCTGGCTTCGGCAACGGTCCTTCTTTTAAGTGCCTCCGACTCGTCACTGGTAAACTTTTCCGTCAGTGATCCGAAGGGTTATTTCGAAATAAAAAACGTCAGCAAGCGCGACCTGCTGATCAAAGTAAGCTACATCGGATTCCGGTCGCACACCACCCGCGTGAAATTTCCCGATAACTCGTACGTTGTCGATTTTGGAAAATTATTCCTGGAGCCTGTGAGTAGTGAACTGGAAGCTATTGAAATTGCGGCCGAACGCGCCCCTGTCACAGTGAAACGCGATACCATCGAGTTTAATGCGGGGTCTTTTAAAACAAAAGAAAATGCCGTCGTCGAGGATCTGCTCAAGAAACTTCCTGGAGTTGAAGTAGACCAGGATGGCAACGTAACGGCGCAGGGAGAACAGGTGAAGAAAGTAACAGTGGATGGAAAAATTTTTTTTGGCACTGATCCGAAGCTCGCTACACGCAACCTTCCTGCCGATGCAGTCGACAAAGTCCAGGTTTTCGACAAGAAATCAGACCAGGCCGCATTTTCAGGTATCGATGACGGTCAAAAAGAGAAAACGATCAATCTGGAATTAAAGGAGGAGAAAAGGAATGGCGCTTTTGGAACGATGATGGCGGGAGCAGGTACTGATGGGAGGTCTCAGGGCCGGGCAAGCTTGAATCGGTTCACAAAATCGCGCCAGCTATCGTTTCTTGGAATGGGCAACAACATAAACGAAAAGGGATTTTCCATGGATGATTATATGAATTTCACAGGAGGTTCGCAGCAGATGATGGGAGGAGGAGCCGTTCGGATGCAGGTCAGCAATGATAACCAAAATGGGGTTCCGCTGAATTTCGGAAATCGCGCCAACGGCATTATGACGAGTTATGCCGCCGGATTAAATATGAATAACGAATTCAGCAAAAAAACGGAACTGAATGGAAGTTATTTCTTCAACTACCTGGAGCATCAAAAAGACCAATCGACGCTGCGCGAGAATTTTCTGCCTAACGGAAGCTACACGTTCAGCCAAAACAGCAAACAAATGAACGATAACTTCAACCATCGCGTCAACACGACCTTCGAGCAGAAACTTGATTCGATGAATTCACTCAAGCTAACTGCGGGCATGTCCTACAACGAGACCGACACTCACGTGAATAGCTTTAGCGAGACAATGACAGGGGATGGCACACTGTATAATACAAGCGAAACGGTTTCCCTTTCGTCCGGATCGACGGCCAGCGTAAACGCTTCCTTGTTATGGCGACATAAATTCAACAAAAAAGGACGCACCTTTTCCACGAATTTCCAGTTCGGTTTTTCTGACGCTGACCGCGAAGGTTCGCTGCTCTCGGAAAATAACTTCTTTGTCCCCGAGGATAGTACTGTCGAATTGCATCAGCTGAACGCCCAAAGTACTGTATACCGGACCCATGGAGGCACATTCTCGTTCACAGAACCTTTGGGAAAACGCCGTTATCTGGAAGCAAATTATTCTTTTCGTCAGAACCTGAACGATGTTGACCGCGACGTGCATGATGTAAATAGCGGTGAACCGATCTTTAACGATGGCCTAAGCAATGAATACAACAGTGATTACCAATACCATCGTGCCGGGGTGAATTACCGGATCGCGAAAAACAATTACAATTTTGTGGTTGGAAGCAGTGTTCAGCAAACCCGGTTGCAGGGAGAGATGAAATTGACGGAAATCAACAGGACGTTTGAAAACATCCTCCCCACATTGAGGTTTAATTATGATTTTAGCAACTCAAAACACCTACGTTTCGATTATGAAACCTTGGTTCAGGAGCCCGGCATACAACAACTTCAGCCCGTTGTGGACAACAGCGACCCGTTGAATTTATATGTTGGCAATCCGAACCTGCGACCGGCTTATTCGCAGGATTGGAGATTGAATTTCATGACCTTCGACCCGGCGACGTTTGTAAATTTTTTCAGTTTTATCGACGTCAATTACGTCACCAACGCCATTGTCAACGCCCAATCGGTAAACGAACGCCTTGTACGCATTACCAGACCGGTCAATGTCGGGAGCACCCTTCGGGTAAATAGCAATGCAAACCTGGGTTTTCCCGTCGATAAGCTGAAAAGCCGGTTTAGCTTCGGCGCAAATTACAGGAGAGAGCGTTCGCTGGCCTTGCTGGACGACCGCGAAAATGAGATTAATCAACAAACCTACGGAGGGACCGTCCGGTATAGCTACCGTTATAAAGAAGTGCTTGATATCAGCCTGAGCGGCGACCTGGACCGGCAGCTGACCTCATATGAATTCAATCAGCCCGATCAAAGTTTTATAAATAAGACCTACAACGCCGACTGTAATATCAGCTTCCTGAAGAATTACCAATTCAGTGGAAACTTTGAATACCTCGTGTATGAGAGTGAAAGCACCAATTTCAGTCAGTCGATCCCGTTGTTGAATTTGTCCGTGTCTCGTTTCGTTCTCAAAAACAAAGCGGGTGAATTAAAGATGGCCGTTAATAATCTTTTGGACAAAGCATTGGGTGTAAACCAGACCGCAAGCGTCAATTATCTCGAACGTCAGAGCACAAATTCTCTTGGCAGGTATATCATGCTGAGTTTTACGTATTCGTTGAACAAACAATTGAATCCGATGGGTGGAGGTATGAGACGCGGAGGCGCGATGATGCGGGTAATCCGGGATTAATCTTCGGGGCCAAACCTGAATCGTGTTCGATCTTGTCCCTGGTTGACCCCGGGGCTTTTTTTATGAGCAAAATCTGGCCTCGGCCAGCAACACAATGATCGCTGCCGTTGTTATCTTCGCCTCATGAGGCCATTATATTCAATCTCCCTAATTTTGCTGCTAGCGTCCATTCATGTGAGTGCCCAATTATATACACCAAAATTCGACCTCCAGGGCCACCGAGGCTCCAGGGGGCTGCTTCCGGAAAACACGATCCCGGCCTTCCTGCTTGCGCTTGACTCCGGAGTCACCACCATTGAGCTTGATCTGGCCATCACGAAAGACCGGCAAATAGTCGTTTCTCACGAACCATGGATGTCGTCCGTCATTTGTTTGCAGGCGGATGGAACTCCCATACGCGAAAAGGACGAGAAGAAGTTCAACATTTATCAAATGAATTACAGCGAGGTAAAGGAGTTTGATTGCGGGTCGAAAGGGCACGAGAAATTTCCCCAACAAAAGAAGCTGAAGATATCCAAACCCCTCCTTCGCGACGTGATCATTGCCGTCGAGGACCATATTCGCAGCTTTACGCAATATGAGGTGGATTACAACATCGAAATCAAGAGTAACGAACAGGGGGATAACCGTTTTCATCCAACGCCAAAGGAATTTTCCGACCTCGTATTCAATCTATTGAACGAATACCTGCCCATGGAACGGGTCGTGATCCAGTCGTTTGATTTCAGAGTGCTTAAGTACTGGCATGAAACTTACCCCGATGTGCGACTGGCTGCCCTGGTAGAAAACAAGCGATCGGTTGAGGCGAACTTGAAAGATCTCGGTTTCAAACCCGCGGTCTATAGCCCGTATTTTTTGCTGCTGTCCAAAAACGAAGTTCAGTACTTGCAAAGACAAATGATCCGCGTTATCCCGTGGACGGTCAATGAAGTGAGCGACATGAAGAAAGTCCGAGATCTTGGTGTGGATGGCTTCATCACCGACTATCCTGACAGGGCCTCGAAACTCGGACTCGGCATTCGCCGAAAACTTTAAATTTTGCAGCCGCCCTGCTTTGCTTTGTGATTTTTCTTCTTATTCTTGCCGCGCAAATTTTTGACAAAATGAATACACAATATGATGTCTACGGAATCGGAAATGCGCTTGTGGACATCGTTACCGAAGTAGATCACAAATTCTTTGAACAAAATGCCATCGAAAAGGGCGTAATGACCCTTGTTGACGAGAAGCGTCAGGATCAGCTGATGAAAGTGATTGACATGAACCGCAGCAAAATGGCATGCGGCGGTTCGGCAGCCAATACGATGATCGCGATCAGCCAGTTTGGAGGCAGCAGCTTTTATTCATGCGTGGTCGCGAAAGATCCACTTGGCAAGTTTTTTCTCGAAGACCTTAAAAGGAATGGAGTCGATTCAAATCTTACCTATGAAAGACTTTCCGATGGTATCACCGGGAAGTGCCTGGTGATGACAACCCCGGATGCGGAGCGCACGCTGAATACATTTCTCGGGATCAGCTCATTTTTATCGCCGGAACACCTGGACGAAAATGCAATTAAAAGCTCCGCTTATATCTACCTCGAAGGGTATCTGGTGGCAAGTCCAAAGGGCCTTGAAGCGATGAAGGAAGCTAAAAAGATTGCAGAGCAAAACGGAATTCACACTACGCTGACGTTCTCCGATCCCAGTATGGTCAAATACTTTTCCGCACAAATGGAACAGATTGTCGGCGCAAGCGTTGACCTGCTTTTCTGCAACGAGGAAGAGGCAATGATCTTTACGGGAACGCCAGATATAGAAAACGCCCGTGAAAAGTTAAAGCAGGTTGCAAAACACTTTGTTATAACCCTCGGGGCCAATGGGGCCCTGGTGTACGATGGAGATACGTTTATAACCATTGAACCATATAATGTAAGGGCATTGGACACCAACGGGGCGGGTGACATGTTCGCAGGGGCATTTTTATACGGCATCACCCATAATCACAGTTATGCTGAGGCCGGAAAGATCGCTTCCCTCGCTTCTTCCAGGGTCGTTGGACAGTACGGGCCCCGCCTGACGCCCGAGCAGGTGAACAGGGTTTTGACGGACCTAATTGCTTAGAAATCAGCCACTCGGAAAGGGTGGAATCGGCTGCTGACTTAGATTGATGAGTTGAAAGTCAGCAAAAATTTGCTAATGCAATAATTCCTGATCATCTTTGCAGCCCTAAATTTTACGGTAAAACTCGCAGGCAGATGAAACGTACATACCAACCTTCGAAGAGGAAAAGAAAAAATAAGCACGGCTTCCGGGAGAGAATGGCCTCTGCTAACGGCAGAAGAGTGCTGTCTGCCCGCAGAAGGAAAGGCCGCAAGAAACTTACGGTTTCTGATGAAAAGACCCTGAAGCGCAAGTAACCGCTTCGGTTTCACTTAATTGCATTCGGTTCTTAAAACAGTTAACTTATGCGGTTAATTGTTTAGAACAGAAGAACCTGGATGCTTTTTAAGTTCAGCAAGCACGAAAAACTTAAGAGCGAAAAGCTTATACAGGAACTCTTTGACAAGGGTTCCTCTTTTTATTTATTTCCGTTTAAAGTCCTTACCATCGTCAATCCCAACCCGGATTCAAGGGGTCATCAGGTTCTGTTTAGTGTCTCGAAAAAGCACTTCAAGCGGGCAGTCGATCGGAATCTGATCAAACGAAGAATGCGTGAATCCTTCAGATTGAATAAAAACTTACTTCGGCCAACCCCCAAGCTTTTGATTGCTTATATTTATAATGCAAAAGAAATCCTAACCTTTGCACAAATTCAGGAACGATTAATTAAAACGTTTAACCGTTTTGAGCATGTGGAGAAGAACTAAATGGCCATTGATACTTGGCTTGTTGATTGTATCGGGATTTGCCTTCCGTAGCCCCGCGGAAAAATATTTCGAAGTAGCCAAAAGCCTCGACATCTTTGCAACGCTTTTCAAAGAGGTGAATGCATATTATGTTGACGAAGTCGAGCCGCAGAAACTGATCCGCAAAGGAATCGACGGTATGCTGGAGTCACTGGACCCGTATACCGACTATATTCCCGAGGACGAGATGGAGTCCTTCCGCATCACAACGACCGGCCAGTACGGCGGTGTGGGCGCGCTCATCGGCATCGTGAATAAGAGAACGGTCATTACACACCCCTATAAAAACTTTCCGGCACAGAAGATTGGTATCCGCGTCGGCGACGAGATTGTCGCTGTGGATGGTAAAAACGTTCAGGGCAAAACAACTTCGGAAATCAGCGCCCTGTTGAAAGGCCAGCCTAAAACAGAAGTAGAGGTTCGGGTAAAACGGTACGGCAAAAAGGACGATCTCGTATTCAGGATCAAACGCTAGCGGATCAGCGTCAGCAAT